>Ga0068855_100002297_pt1 | contig 23625 bp, 14 predicted proteins | sample KBSCornC52_FD_66592 | JGI IMG/M metagenome (GOLD analysis project Ga0068855, IMG submission 66592) | Corn rhizosphere microbial communities from Kellogg Biological Station, Michigan, USA - KBS Corn C5-2 | ecosystem: Host-associated > Plants > Roots > Rhizosphere > Soil ...
CCTCTCGTGAAAGTAGATGGTGAACCGGGAAATGCATCGGCCAAATCAGGCGATGAAGAAGCAGCATTTAAATAAGTGCCGTATCCACTGGCATAGAAGTTAGAGGTCAATCCCGTTGGCAGGTTATTATAATCGTCATAATGGGTTTCTGTAAGTAGTTCCCAGTTCGATGCAGGTTCTGTGTTAAAAGGATAGTAATCATACGGTGTATTGGCAGCCTGGCTTTCATGATAAGCCCTTGAGTTGCCATCTGTGAAAAGACCTGATTTAACTGGTCTGTTCATATCATCATAGATCGTGACCATCCATTTGACAGTACCATTTCGCATATTTCCGTCCTGTGTCATCGTTAGCCTGTCTCTTTTATCATATACGTAATATACAGCGGCGGCTCCCGGTGTTTTTTTCATGGCCATTCTTCCTTTACCATCGTACTCATACCGGAAGCATTGCTCATTTAAAAGAACATCATTGTTGTAATTCAAATTCCATCCGTTTGCTGCAAGCGTTTTTACGCCTTCCGGTTGTATTACACACCTAAGTTGTGCTAGGTCGTCGTAGATGTAATAGGTGCACAACCAGCCTGTATTGTCTTTACCTGTAGTGCCATCATCGTAAGCGTTATCGGCAAGCTGTATTTTCTTCAACACCACATGGCCGTCTTTGTCTTTAAATTCAATCGTCTGTTTCCCCCTTTCATCCTCACTCACATTCTTGTAAAGCGTTCCTGCCGTATATGCACCCGCTGTAGTATATGTTCCAAAGTCGCCATTGACATCGTTCACATTCCAAATCATTACGTTATCAACATCCGTATTTGTCCAATACTTCATCTTTATACCTTTGCCGCTGCCGCTTACCCAGCTATTACCGGCAGCGTAGGTCCTGTCTGGCCTATTGAGAGGAGAAGCTTCATACTCGGTTTTTGAGTAATAAAATGTTTCTCCCTGGCCCTTTACCGGGCTGTTCGTATTGATATCACCGTAAAAATTTGCCTGCTCGTCCCATGGATCGGGTTTAAAATCACCGGTCGCCGTTGGGCTATTGGATCCATTGGCTGCAAAAGGAAGGTATTGTCTCACCTCTCTGCCAAATTGATCATAGGTTTGGGCGGTTACCAGGTCAACCGCATTGCCATTTGTGACCAGCGAACCCTGTCGTATAACTGTTTGAACCGGTCGCCCCAATCCGTCGATATACTGCGTTGTCATCTTCACTTCGCGCAGCGGTCTTGCCATAAGTACATTGGGGTCTGTAATGGGCGCATGCACATCCCAGGTTCTGATATAATTTATGGGGCCCGTATAATTATCAGGTTTATTAGGTGTTGCATCCTGGGCTTTGCCAACACTAACCAGCAAGACCGACGAAAGCAGGATGCAGTGAAATTGTATGTTTGATTTCAAAAACGATATATTTTTCACAAATGAAAATTTTAAAGGTTATAGGTTTGAGTGCCGACAGATATCACGTTGCGGGTGGTTAATGCGGTGCCACTCGTCATTACCAACGTCATATTTCCACCTGGATCGATGGTAAGCGTCCACGACCGGCTGTTGGAACTGAAAGTAAGTGTTCTGCTTCCAGAAGGCCTGCACCCGCCATTGATGGTGCCTATAACATAGGGAGTTCCGGGGTTAATAGTATTATAACCATAAAAAGCCAAACCAAGCGTAGCTGTTGTTCCGTTATTAGAAATGGAGCCTCCTACAAAGAAATAATTTGAGTTGATACTAAGGGAACAGGGTGCAGGCGCCGTACAGGTACCCAGGTTGTTAGCGTTGGTTTGTCCGTTGGCATTGACATCGTTTTGCGCCTGCTGGTCGGCATCGGCCTGGCTCGTGGTAGAACTGTATTTTCCTGCATTTACAGTGTAGGTGACGCTGGAAGGGGTGTACCCTGAGGGGCAGTCATTCTTTGTAAAATTTCCGCTTTTGACCACATTATACCAGGTACAATTACCATTATTGTTGGCATAGGCCTGACCATTTGCGTTCAGGTCATTGAGGGCCAATTGGTCTGCAGCGTCCTGAGAAGCCGTAGAAAGATATTTACCCGCGGCCACGGTATAGACAATGCTTCCGGGTACAGATCCGGCCGAACAGTCGTTCTTTGTAAAGGTTGCGCTTTTAGCAACGTTATAGTACAGTTTGGTGCAACCGCCATTTTCGTTGGCGTATGCCTGCCCTTTTGCATTAAGGTCGTTTTGCGCAAGAGCGTCCGCATCCTGTTGTGTGGCCGCAAAATACGTGTTGGCGGCTACGGTGTATGTAATACTTTCACCGACGTTTCCGGTACTGCAATTATTTCGGGTGAACGTTGCTGATTTTTGAACATTGCCTACTCCAACAGGGCAGGCTTCCGGCAATCCAGCGTAGTGGTAGCAAATCTTCTTTAAAATATTCCTGTCTTTATCCCTGATAATAGAAAGCCTTCCAAATGCATCGTACTCATAATAGTTAGGGCGGTTATTAATATCTGTGGCACTGGTCATGCCTACGGTAGGTTCATAGGTATATGTTTTCATATAGCTGTTGACCGGGTAAAACCGCACGTCGTCGACCTGTTGTCCGCTGGTAAAAGCGATGGTATATGAACCGGAAGTAACCGTTACTGTTTGTGTATTCAACATCCAGTCTGTGCCGGATTTTAACCAATAGCTGAAAATATAGTTGCCGTTATCGATCGTAAGTTGGTTGGAATAAGCCCCTGTATGGCTTTTCAGCCCCGTTTTGCTATCGTTATCTGCAGAGTTCCCGTCGCCCTCTTCAAAGCCGGTATAGAAAATATTAGAACGCCTTGCATTTTCAACGTAAGCGATGGGGAGTGTACTGCCATACCCCCAGATAGTTGAAACATACATACCGTTTGCGGTTTTGTACTCGGCAATATTTCCACCTTCAGAATACCTGCCGTAAATAATTAAAGTGGATGGTGCAGAGTTCCGTAATTGCCTTTCCACAGAAACAGGTTCAATGTAAAAATTGTCGACCAGTCCATAATTTGTAGTCGTGCGTTCCAACTGCTCGCTTTGGCCCTTATACTTTATAGTTTCAACCGGCAAACTGACCATATTGGCGTTTACCATATCAGAATAAAGAGAGCTGACCGATTTATAGTCATCGGGGTATTTGATCGTTGTTACGTTTTGATCACCTTTACTGTTCGTAGTGGTGATTTTACTTACTTCATAATTATTCAAATTGTATTCATAGTTAGTTTGTGTGGTAATGCTGCCGGTAGGCACATAATCCACTTCGGTTTTTTGCGTAAGCGTGGTTTTATAATTCACGTAAGGAAAAACTGCAATAAAGTACCGGAACTGTGCGAGCTTAAACTGAGGAGTTTTGTAATCATAGCCGTAGAATGCCATACTACAGGAACAATCAAAAGAACCGGTGTACAGGTCATTCAATTTAAGATTGATCCAGTCTTTTTCCACGGCAGTATTGTCATAAACATACGTTTCATCCTTTACCTTACTACCCGCAGCAGTCATATAGCTGGCAGATAAGAGGTCACCGTTTGAAATGGCGTCATTTAAAACTATATTCTCAAAATACGAGGCAGCTAACTCATTTCTGAAGGTCTTGATCACTTTTCCGTTAGCAGCCTGATCAGACAGATCTTTGTCGATAATCTCCACGCGGCTGTAGCCGATTTGACTACGAATGGGTGAAGTAGCAACAGGAGAAATGGCATTTGAAGTGAATACCACCGTATTATCGGATGTTATTGCACATGTACTGGTTCCCGAATTGACCTGGCCCTTGTAATAATTTGATGCTGTTTGGGTATATCTCAAAGGCGCTATCAGCTTGCCGCTGGTTGTACCGTTTTCATTAATATACCGGTACTCCTTCGCCGAAGTAAGCTGGTCGTTTTGAACATAGTTCTCAACTTTTTTAATTCTCAATCCCCCGCCAATCGATTCGGTATGATTGGCCAGAACCTGGTTCATCGCCTGCATAGACTGATACGTAATGCTGGCTACCACGAGCGGGGTATATCCCTGAAATCCCAAATTATCCGGAAGCGATGTAATAAGGGCGTAGGTACCTGCAGGCAGCGTCAGCTGCTGGTTCCAGGATTTGTTTAAGTTTCCGTTCTGATCAAAATCGCCACAACCGATTGTCCACGTCGTAACAGGATAATTACAGTTACCACAAAAAAGTACAATCGATGTACCAGCCATCTGGTTGCAATCAAACAATCCGCCGTGGTTATTTTTATTGTTGATATTACCCGTAAAATTTACCACTGTCTGATCGGTGAGGGTAAAAGAAGAAGAATAGCTTCCCGGCGAATTATTAAAGTCCCACGACGTAACCGCATTAGAGATATTTTCCCTGATATACTTTTCTTCCCCCGCGGAAAGGATGTTATAACCACCAAAACTATTGGGCTCGAACGTAAACACCGTTTTACCGCCTGTTGGATAAGTAATGGATTTTAAAGTGCCGGCGCCGACATAATCTTTGTTGCATCCCCTGTAGGCTCCCGATTGAAACTGGTCGGCAGCTCCTACTTTGTTCTTTGCGACAGGGTCGTATAGAAATAATGAAAAAAGTTTTGGTATAAAAGTAGCCTGTTCCTGACCATTGTAGAAGCCCCAATGATCAACGGCATAAGATGTTTTGTAAGGCAGGGCTGTTGTTTCATCGTAACTGAAGGTATATTTCGCGTTTTTATTCGCATTGGCATCGTTTTCGGTTACACTTAAAAGTTTTAGTCTTTTCGAAAGCTGATCAGTTGTGAATACATCCTGATACATTGAAACTCCATACAAATAGTTTCCACCGGTGTTCGTTCCTTCGAAATAACCATATTCAAAAGAAAAACTTTTGCTGTGTCCCGAAAATTTATCGGTAATCTGAATCGACTCGAGCCTCCGGGCGCCGCCGCCCCGAAGATCCACGCGGTCGCTGGCTAGATTAAATTGTACCAGTTCAGTAGCTGATTCAATTTTTGTTAAATACTGGTTCTGTATGGCATCTGGAGAAGATTGAAATGTTTTTTCATGAAAACCCGACGATGCTACAAATTCCGCCGAAGCACAACCATCAGGTATGTACTGCTGGCTCAGCGACGGCAAAGGATTTATTGCACCAAAATTACTATAGGTGAACTTTATCCAATCGCCATCCGCTCTTCGAATCTCCGTGATATACCAGGCATTGACAGCATTAGGGCCGGAAGTTTGTTCAATCGCGCTGAAAAAGTACATGATACCATTATCGTCGGTGATCTTAAATCCGTTATTGATATTGCCATTAATGATCTCTATCTTATAATTATTTTTATCGCCGTATACCTTCGGCTGGTTTGTTTCAGGATTTATATAAAACTTAAAAGAAAGGTTCATACAATGAACATCGAACAAGTCGAGGGCGCTTTTTGCGCCCTTTGCATAACCGAGTGCATTTTCCGGCATCTTTGTCATCCATCCATCATAAGGGCCTACATACCCGTCACACCAGGTGGGACGGTCTTCACCCTTGAGTTGTGAAAGTTCTGTTTTTTGGGGATTCAGATAATCAATCATCGTTTTTACATCGCTCCAGGGCGTATAAACGGTATATGTTTGATCATTGCCGCCCACAGGCGCGTAGGTAATGCCGGCTACGGCACTTATATCCCATCCGAGTCCTACCCACGTTGCTTCCTGCGCCACTCTTATTCCCGTAGAATTGTAACTCAGACTGATGGGGAAAGACAATTTTCCTCCTTTTACTACATGCAAGGGAATAGAAATGTCCGCCGCGCCAGTGTACTCTCCTACCGGTATTTCACCATACCTACCCAAACTGGCTGCTTCGGGAGATCGGGGAATAATGTCGGGCGCTTTAAAACTGTTATTAGACGTTTGTGCGCTTGTATATAGCGCATGAAAACAAATAAACAATAAGAAGAACAATCTTGATGCTCTCATAACACTGTTGGTTAACGTATTTTAAATTCACATATTTACTGAATGAAACGGCGCAAGGACTAGTGCGCGCCTATTACCTGCAACGGCAAGGCGCTGCAGATATTTTTCGGTTTGCCGGGTAAGCCGGTCTTCGAGTGAAGCTGATTGTTTATTGATCTTATTAAAAAACGAAGTAGGAAAACCGGTGAGCTTATCCACCATATCGGGTTTATCCTGTGAGCGGGCATTAACAGCCATGCAGCATGCTACAATAAGAATAATCAGGGGTTTACAGGGTATCACTGGTAAGGCTAGTTTTGGTCGGTTAAGTTTAGCAATCTCTTACGTCTGTTCTGCATCGAAATTAACGTCTTTCTATTAGCATGAAATTTATTTTAATAAGTGTGTCGATTTAGGCAATAAGCGTGTTGTTTTAGCCAATAGACGTGTAACATATTTTTTATGTGTTCCATCAAATTGCCCGCACCGCGCGAATAATTACATCACAAAACTATGGGAGCAGGCGAATAATACCATGAGGGAAAAAACCACATAACGTGTTTTTCTTCCGGCTGACCGTCTATACCTGTACAGTGACTTCCAGTAAGTTATGCGCTTTTACCAGCATCGTGCGTCGATTCGGTTTGAGACAGGGGCACTGCCAGGTACTAAGCCGAAGAACTGGCTCTTTGGAAATTTAAGAAATCTATTAAAAAATACTGCAATTGCATTTAAATTGGATATTGTCGGTCATCGGGAGCATTGTTCAATGCCCTGCTAACAGTTGCAACAGAAAGGTTCAAGCCTTCTGCAACATCATATATCGTTAATTCCTTTTTACTGATCATGGGGTATTCTTGTTTCGGGGACAGTGCTGTAAGCTTTTATTAAACCGCCTGCATCAATACGAATTTCATCCAGCATAACGCCAGGGTCGATGCAGTAAATTTTTAAAGTGTGCCGGCCTTTATCGAGAAATGGCATTTGTATTTGCGTCTCTGCTCTGTTTCTCAGTACATTCTGCTTCCACTCTTCACTTCTGCCTACGGTTTTAAAATCAATGCTCTGCAACGGTTGGTCATCAACACTAACGGCATATCGCATGCTGAAGTTATTATTTACCGGGTGAGTTGGCAGCGTAAATATGGTGACCTTTGGTGCAGCAGCTGTGAACGTATAAAAATCGTATGCAACCATGGAGCTATTCTTTTTAATAGCCCCAGGATCGGTTGATATCGTTTCATTCTTTGTGCTTATTGGCAACGCTTCCAATGCTTTTTCAGTATATCCCAGGTCGTTTACTACCTGCCATTGAACAGACTGTTTATTTACGAGATGGGAATAATCCGCCGCGTAGATAGAAACAAAACCATTATTTTCAATATACCCTTTAAAGGCTGACAAACCTGGTATATTTAATTTTTGTACGGGTACTCTTACTGTAATCTGCCTGTCGTTTCCTGTAAAAATAATACTGTCAGAAAGCTTGTCTTCTCCGGAAAATTTAGACCAGTCGATATCTACCCAAATTCGCATCTGCTTTTTTCCGGGCTCTGCAATGAGCGACCCATTATTTTTTGAAACCCGAAGCCAGTTATGAGAAACTGTGGCCTTCCACTCAACCGGTTTGTCATCAGTCAAAAAAATGTCTATAAAGTATTTCTGTTGATTCAATTGATCAAATGCGGGTAAAGTCATTGAACCTGCTTCATTCAAAAGGGATGAGTCTTTTGATACAAAACCTTCCGGAGCGATGCTCCAGCCAGATGAACTGTCCACTGAAATATCAGGAATTACAGGGGGCTGGTAAACCGGGAGGTCGCGCGGCTTCATAGACATTATATTCTTCCATTTGCCATCAGCCAGCACAGTATTATAATATGTTGTTTCTTTAACGATGCTGTCGTAAGCGTTTTTAGAAAAAGAAGCATAGTCTGATGCGCTCAACCTGTTTTGTCGCGCATACAAAACTGCTTTATCGCGGTAAAGAAATTTTTTATTCATCCAGGAAGCGCATACTACGGGATAATATACGAGTTGATAAAAAGCATCTGCACTGGCAGCTTCTACCTTTAGCCTCAGGGAATTTACTTCTTTTTCCAATGCTTCGTAGCAATTAATACGCCGCTGTGCTTCATCGCCATAAAAGAAGTGATTGTATTGTGTAACGGTGGTTGGGGTGATTGGCTCTGTTTGGCTCCAACCCATAAACTCTGGTTTTCGTTCAAATGCCAGTTGATAATATTCCCATAGAATAGATTGTATCTTTTTTGCATCCTGATCTCCGAATATGGATGCGGCCCATTGCAGCAAATGTTGTTTTGCATACCGGCTATTTTTAAACGGAGTGGGGTCATATGCCATATCTAAAAACTCCTGTATATTGTATTCCTGTGGTTTTATATCGCCAACATTTAAAACCCACAAACGATTTGCACCTGTTTCCCAGGCTTTCATCATTTCTTCGCGCATAAGTGAGGGATGGGTAGAAGGCAACCACAGATAATCGTGCGGTCGTCCCCAATAAGATGCATGATAATATACACCGGCCCCGCCTTTTCGCGTTTGTTCTTTTTCGTTGTTCAGTCTTTGTATATAACCATAATTATCATCGGGCCATACGAGTGTTACGTCTTCGGGTACTTTTAATCCATTGTCATAAATATCCAATACTTCTTTGTATGCAGTGAAAACCTGGGGTATGGATGTTACATCTTTGTTTACATATCTGGCAAGAAGGCCGCGTTGGTCTTTGAAGATCTGCTCCAGCAAGGGCACTGCTTCTTTGGGATTTTTTACGCCTTCCATTTGACTGTCATGAACGCCACGCATGCCGATACTATAGATAGCATTGATACTACTGCTTTGTTTTACCCTGTCTTCCCAGTATTTATAAACCTGTTCTTTATTAGTGATATAATTAAAGGGGCCCATGGTTTTTTCATTCCACTCGCCCACATTGTTACGCAGCATTGGTTCGGCATGAGATGAGCCAATAATGATCTGAAAGTCTTCTGCTGTTTTTACATTGCCCGGATAATGAAAAAAAGGTTTGGTACTGGGATGCATGGCAGGCCAGATCATATTGGCTTTGAGGCGAAGCAGTAACTCAAACACTTTGGCATATGTTTTCGGACCGATATCGCCGGTTTGCGGTTCAAAAGTTTTAGCAGCCCATGGTTGCAGGCCCCAATCTTCATCATTTATAAAAATGCCCCTGTATTTTACGGCAGGCGGTGAGGAAACCGAATCGTTTTGATCAATGATCAAATCGCTTTGTTTCTTTACCGGCACATCGGCCCACCAATACCAGGGAGAAACCCCAATTTTAGCCGACAATGTAAACACACCGTAAGATGTACCTCTTGCATCACTGCCTGTAATAACAAGAGCCTTTGAAATGTTGCCGAAGGGCTTATTAATGGTTTTAAATGCAAAGCATTCCCATTTGTTCAGGAGATTTTTATGAACAGATGATTGTGCACCTATGAATCTTTGTATTAGTTGGGATTGAATACTTCCAATAACAATTACGTTTCCTTTTGCCTTTGCAATATCGGTCATTACTTCGGGTTTAAAGGAGGTAACCCTTTCGATATCTTCTGCCAGCATATTTGCGGTAATAGAATCAAGTGTGGCTGACCTGTTATCGTAAAAAATGGAAACTTTCGAATTGTTTGCAACAATTGGAAATGTGTTTTTCTGAGCCACGGCAAACTGCGAAATCAGCAATACAAAAACAAGCGGGTAACAAGAGTTTTTAAAATGCATAGTCTGCTAATTGCAAAAGCAAGGGGTTGCCCCTTTGCTTTTGTTGGTAAGATACATATACTATCGAATAATCAATACCCTGCGTTTTGCTGCGACTGCTTGTCATCTGCTGACAAAGCCTTACCGTTTAACTGTATAGCATTGAGATAAGTTTGTGGTATAGGCCTCAAAACATGGTAATCCTAAAGTAAAATCTATTTAGACTTTATTTTTGCTTTCTTCCTGAAATACCCTCTAAACAAAAAATTATGCTGTATCGCTTCCAGGTCTTCGTCGAGTTTTTGACTACCAGACTTCAAATTCTTCAGCATCGTTTTTAAATCACCCGCTAATTCTTCGTCGCCCAGTAACATGCCTACTGGCTTTTTCTGCTCATTCAACTGGCTACCCGCTGTTTGCATGTTATCTATGAAAACAGATGCATCCTTTACGGCATCTTTTAATTGAGCCACCGTTTCTTTAAAATCTGCAAACACAACGGTATCAGAAATGAGTTCATTTACCAATCCATCCCCATTGTTTAACCGTGAAGTAAACCTGGCAGCATCAGCCATCATTTTTTCACTTCGTGCAGAAGCATGTTTAAGATTCGAAATGGTTCCTTGCAATTCAGTTACCATTGAACCATCATTGATCAGTTTTCCCAGGGTGCCATCGCCGTGCAACATTTTGCCGGTTATTATCTTAAAATTCTCTGTGATTGCAACGAGGTTTTTATTATTCACCTGTAATGTTGCGAGCATGTCATCAGTGGTTGTACCTTTTTCGCTTTTTAAAAAATCACCATTGGAAACGAAGCCTGCCGATTCTGTTCCCCCGTAAATCACCACGATTTTATTACCAATAAAACCATCTGTACTTATTTTAGCTTTAGCATCTTTGCATATATGTGACTGCGCCATTGATTCAATATTCATAGTAATGGCAACCTGGGTATTCTTGTAAAATACAATCTTTTTTACAGTACCAATCTTAACACCGGATAGCCATACATTATTGCCGGGTTGTAAGCCGCTTACGTCGTCAAAAATCATATTCAGCGTAATCTTCTTCTGAAATAACTTTTGCTGACTTCCAATGGTAAAAACACCGGTTACTATAATCACCAGGGCGATGAATATAAAAACCCCTACAACCAGCGGGCGTTTATAGTTTGTCTTTATCATTGCTTCAATATAAAGTTATAATTATAAAAAGCCCTGATGCGTTCGTCATCTGTATCAAATACATCTTCAAAGCTGCCCTGTCGTAGAAATTTTCCATCGCTCAGCATTACTACACGATCACCGGTTGTTTTAGCGCAGGTAAGATCATGAGTTATAATAATTGAGCTGGTATTATATTGTTGCCGCACCTTATTTATCAGGTTATTTATTTCAACCGAGGTAACAGGATCAAGGCCACCTGTAGGTTCATCGTAAAGGATTATTTCCGGTTTGAGGATCAGCATTCTTGCTATGCCGATTCTTTTCTTTTGACCACCTGACAATTCAGCCGGCATCTGATAAATAGTTTGGGCCAATCCTACATCTTCCAGCACCTGCTCAATGGCTTCGTCTACCTGGCTGGCATTCAGGTTTCTCTGATTTCTTATTAAAGGAAACTGAAGGTTTTCCCAAACAGTCATTCCATCGTATAAAGCGCTGCTTTGAAAAGAAAAGCCTATTTTCAAGCGTACTTCCTTTAAATCTTTTGCATCAAGTTTATCTATTTCGCAACCTAAAACCCTTATAGTGCCATTGTCGGGCTTTAATAACCCCGCAATAATTTTGATCAACACCGATTTACCACTACCCGACCGGCCAAGAACAACCACATTCTCTCCTTTGCGTACATCAAGATCGACACCCCGCAATACGCTATTGTCGCCAAAAGACTTTTCAAGTTCCCGAACGGAAATGTCGGCAACATCCTTATCAATAGATATAGTGCTTTCACTAAACATTTTTTTGCTTTACCGGAAGTAATTAACAATTTGCACAATAACCATCTCTTCAATAAAAATCAGGAACATTGAAATTACTACTGCAGCATTGGCGGCTCGTCCTACTCCCACAGTACCTTGTTGAGCATTATACCCTTTAAAGCATCCTGTAACGCCGATAGTAAACCCAAAAACAACCGATTTTAACAGAGAAGAAAAAACATCGAGCAGGGATATTTTCACAAAAGAGTCTTCAATAAACGATCTGAAGCTGGTCAATTCATTGGAATGAACATTCAGATAAGCGCCCATCATTCCTATAAATGCAAAATACGTTACCAGCAGTGGCAACGTAACAGTAATAGCGAGTACGCGGGTGATGACCAAAAACTTAAACGGATTGGTGGAAGATACTTCCATGGCATCAATCTGTTCCGTCACACGCATGGAAGCTATCTCAGCACCCATATTGGAACCTACTTTGCCGGCTATCACTAACGCCGTCATTAATGGCGCAAGCGCGCGAATGATGGCAATAGCTATTAAAGAAGGCAACCATGATGTAGCACCGAACTCAGACAATGAAGGCCGCGATTGTTTTGTAAATACAACACCAGTTATAAATGCAGTTAAAGTAATAATGGGCAGCGACTTGCAGCCAATCTCGTAACATTGTTTTACAATTTCCTTAAATTCGCAAGGAGGTACCAATACCTCTTTAAAAAATCTTACACTGAATTTGTACACATTGTATATGCCGATAAAAAAGGTATCTACTTTCTTTCGCAGCGAATTTCTATTTGCAACACGCGGGAGTGTTTTTTGCAAAACAGTGTCCATTATCTGCTATTTAACGGAATGAATTAAATCAGCTTTTTAGCTTATATAAAGCTATTCCTGGCATGCAAGAAAAAAAATGAACCCACCAACTTATATCGATGTTACATTAGCACTCCACCTTTTTAAAAACGGCAATCTGTCAACAGCTCTTTCAATAATATCCTGTGGTAATCTTTCCTTCTCCATATATTTCATCATATGTTCCTGCATTTCATCCAGGGTCATTTCAGGATGTGTAAATTGGCCGTCCTGATAGCAATATTTACAGTATTCATTGGTTCTTGAACCATCTTTTTCTGTACCCCATAAGTCGGGGCTGTCGAGAGGCATGCTACAACTCTGACAAATATGTTTGTCTGCCATAAAATTTTATATTTTAATTTAACCGATTATTTATTAATCTACCAGATTTCCTTTCTGTCTTCCTTTTTCCACTTCAACTGCCGGGTCAGGTTTTCGACTACGCGATCTATAACTTTTTCGATGCTGTCTGCCCTTTCTTTGCAAAAGAAAGAACTCTTAGCTATTAAAACCCGGCCTTCCAATTCATATTTGTCTTCCCCATCGGTATCAATTTTACTTACCAGCACATCATATCCGACGATACGATCATAAAATGTTTCAAGAACAGAGAACTTGTGGTACAACAACTTTTCTGTATCAACATTAATTTCTATCCCTTTTGATCTGATATTTAGGTTCATAGTCAGGAAGAATTACGGGTTTATATATTAATCAAATTTCAACCTGTATCATAGTAAGAACGAGATCATTCACCAGAATAAAAGAGGGTAGGTTAAGAACCGGTTTAAGACAAAATCAATGGGTACAAAGATTAATAGTGAAATGCACGAAGAGCATCGCTAAAACGCGTTAAAAGAACTCACCGGCTTCGTTAACTTTTACTTTCATGCGTTTATTGCCGTTTTCAAGCAGTAGTTTGTACTTTTTAGTAGCTCCGCTTTCAGTGTAATAAGTTACAAGATAAGTGTCGTTTGAAATTTTCCATTGCGGGAACCTGTTCAGCACAGCGTTTGTAACAGCAGACGGCAACTTTACATTCTTATATTTTTCAGCGGTACGAATGAGTTTCCCATTTTTATCATAGGCGGCCAGAATCTGTCCTTCGGGAATAAAAAATGAGATGAAATAAGTGTCATAATCATCTTCATAGTACTCCGACTTCTTTACGTCGTATGCAGCGGCGGAACGTTGAAGCATTTGAACCGGCTGAGCTTCTTCCTTGCCGCCCACTGATTTCAAATACTTATAGTTTGTAGCTACTACAGTAACTTCAGGCAAAACTTCCTGAGCAAAAACAGGAGCTGTATAACATAGTGCCAAAGCACCTGCAACCAGCATTAAAGCAGATCGTTTCATGATTTTAAATTTAAAGTTTACAATTTCTTAGTGTTTGCAGAGGACAGGAAAACTTATATAAAGTTGCATTATCAAACCACCAAAACCATTGATAGATGTCATAATGATCAGTGATAGATGTCAATAACTGACCACTGTCATGTAATCTTATGATGATGGTGTGCAAAAAATGGCGCGTGCTTCTTTTAACTTGGGAAACCATTAGTTAATACTCAAAATAAAGGAGGTCTTTATGTCGACTCATGCATTAAGAAAAGCCGGGGAAGTATTCCCTTCTTTCTTTGATGATTTTTTCAAACCCTGGAATAACTGGTTTGGAAACGAAAGAACTATGACCGTACCAGCAGTAAATGTTGCTGAAAACAAAGAAGATTACAAAATTTCGGTCGCTGCGCCCGGACTGAAAAAAAACGACTTTAATATTGATATTGAAGGCAACATGCTGACCATCAGCTGCGAAAAAGAAGAAAGTAAAGAAGAAAAGAATGGACATTATTCCCGTACTGAATACAACTATTCTTCTTTCAGCCGCAGCTTTACGTTACCCGAAGAAGTGATAAAAGATAAAATTGAAGCTACCTACGAAGATGGAGTATTACGATTAACACTTCCTAAAACTGAACAGGCTAAAAAAGTCGCCTTATCAAAACACATTTCAGTTAAGTAATTGTGTGCCGGTCGGCTTGTGATTGTCCCGCTTTGTTATAGAGCGGGACTATTTATATGCGGCGGGCATATAATCCATTGTGAGAACGGCCGCCCCATGAATTTTTCCGCTACGCAAATCACTCAGTGCATCATTCGATTTATTTTTTGATATACGTCGGTACGAAGCAATGCAGGATCTTTCACAGTGGCCGGATCATTGAGGTATACTTCAAAAGGCGCTTCTGCCGCCCTTTTATTATTTTTCTGAAGCCAGTTTCCAATAGCAGTATAGGCAACAGCAATTTGATCATAAGCTCCCTGGTAATGTACTACTATGGCATCACCTCCTTCTATTCTTTTGGACTTAATATGGTTTGTTAGCTCAGCTGGAAGTTTATTTACCTCAACCGCAGCATCGAATATAAACGGCTCATGTGAAGAATAATAAAAAGCCATAATCCTTCCCGGCTGCAAATGCTGCCCGCTTATGAACCTGAACAGTTCGCCATAGTATTTACCTAATAAGGGCCCGATAGCGGAGGAAGTGGCAGCCGTATCATTAATAGTTAATACACACATAGGTGATAGTTGTATTTCCTGTATCTGGAAGGACGGCTTTACAACAGTATCACACATGTTTTTCTTTATAATTTCAGAAGCCGGAAACTCAAGGTTATTTGCTGCAGAAAATGAAAGAAAATGGCACGCAATCAATAATGCAAAAAGGAAAGCAAGCAGCGATTTCATATACTGATTTTAATTTTTATTACCAACGAACACAAGCGCGTCTTGAGCGACCGGATTGACATTTAAAAAACAAACGCTTCTTCTTCCATCACCAGGTTATTTTCCACTTCAGTAACTCCGGGAGCAGACCAGGCCGCTTTTTCTGCATCTTCCCGTTCTGAAAATGACCGTACAGTTCCATTAAGTATTACTTTAGTATCGTCAGTTATAACAGATATTTTTTCTGAATCGATTGTTGCGCTACGTATAAAAGCCGAGACAATTTTTTGTTTTATATTGTTCGGTTTTATTAATGGCTTAATGGTTATATAGTTATTTATTTGCCGTACGCCCGAAAGTTTTTCAACTGCATAACTTGCAGCGCTACGTTGATAGTCCCATTCAACTTCACCATTGAGCGATACTATGCCTTGTTCAACCCGTACTTTGATTTTTTCGTCGGGGATCGTAGTATTCCATTTCAATGCAAATATCACCGCCTCTGCAATTTCAGCATCGGTCTTCCGAAAGCTGGGTGAAGTCCCTACCTGAATATTTTCTGCAATAGCCTTTACACCTGCTATCTTTTTAGCTGCATCTTCTGCGGCAATCTTTTCCCAAAAAGTATTTACAATACCAGAAAGAGTAACTATTCCGTTTTTAACTGCAACGCCAATTTCTGCAGCATGCAATTGCGGTTCCCATTTAAATTGTTCCAGTATATCTTGCTGAATTTGAATATCGCTTTTCATAACGTTAAATTTTGAGTTATTGTTTTTATTTACAATCAGCCGGCGATCCAACCGCCGTCTACAGGCATAGAATGACCGGTAACAAATGAAGCAGCATCTGAACATAGCCATATTACGGCCTCAGCTACCTCTTCGGGTTTGCCCATTCGGCCTACGGGTTCCATAGTGACATATTGCTTTTCCACTTCTTTGTTCATACCTGTAATACGGTCAATCATGGCTGTATGAATAACGCCAGGGCAAACAGCATTAATGCGAATCCCTTGTTTAGCGTTTTCCAATGCGGCTGTTTTTGTTAACCCCACTACTCCATGTTTACTTACTACATAAGCCGGAAGACCGGGAAAACCGATAAGACCTGCCACTGAAGCGCAATTAACGATGGCGCCTTTACCCTGCTGCAGCATATAGGGAATTTCATATTTCATGCAAAGCCATATTCCTTTAAGATTAACGCCAATAGTTTTATCCCAGTTATCTTCTGTGCATTCCTGGGTAGTAGCCAATGCACCTTCGATACCGGCATTGTTAAAGGCAAAATCCAATCTGCCATAGGTGGCAACCGTTTTATCAACCATTGCCTTTACTTCAGCGCTTTTCGATACATCGCATTTTTTAAAAATAGCCTGGCCTCCTGCTTCTTTAATTTGCTTCAAAGTAGTCTGTTCCTCGTCCTGAATTGAATCCGCAACAACAACCCTGGCGCCAAGGGAAGCGAAAGCTATTGCAGCAGCACGGCCTATACCAAAGCTGCCACCGGTGACGATAGCTACTTTGTTATTAAATATCTTTTCCATCATCGTTTTTTTTACTGTTAAAATAAGAGCCAATTAACTTAAAGGTACACTCTTCATACTCCCGGCTTCTATGATTACAGTCAATGGTGATGATGATAATGCGCAATTTCCCGAAGTATAATAATCGACATATTATTACTCAAAAACGATAATGAGACGAATCATAAATAACTGTGATACCGGTCATTGAAACCACGGCATTACAGCCAGTAGCTTTGAATAAAGAATCATGAAGACGATTCTGGTTGCAACCGATTTTTCAGACGCTGCACTATTGCAGGCATGAAAAAAAGCGGCAAGGGAATATGCCGTTTCTTTGGCAGCACCGTAACAGCACTGGTAAGAAAATTAAAAGTGCCGATGATCACCTGAAAATTATTTTCATTTTGTAATCACATCTATTTCTGCATAGCCTGTACTATCATTATCATTAGTATTTTTCAAAGCCCGCAATTTGATGTAACGGCCTTTCACTGCTGCAAATCTTTTGATTTGCCACAAAGGATTGTTTTTAATATTCGAAAATTCGCCCTCATCTACCAGCTTCCATTCTTTGTTGTCGTCCGAAACATAAAACTGATAATTCATTATGATTCCGGGCCCCCACATAGTTTGATCGGGATAGTATCTGAAACCCGTAAGATTTTCTTCTTTTCCTAAATCTATCACCAGATCGGCCGGCAATTTTGTTCCCTTTGGCTGATGCCATGCAGTAGAGGGATCGCCGTCCAAAACCGCGTATGCCTTTTCATCATCGATCCCAACAATTTTCCAATCGCTTCGTGATACATCGAATTGCTCACGGCACTCAGGGCTGGTTTTATGCGTGGCTGCATCAAAAGCAATTGCTCTTACCTGCAACTTACCGGTTGTTTTAAATGGGCCTGTATATTTTATCGATTTCGAAGTCGGTACACTTCCGTCGACCGTATAATAAACAATCGATTCTTCATCAACAGGAATTATTTTTATTTCACCGGATTGGTTTCTGATAATAGCGGGAGCTGCAAGGATTTGTGGTGCATTATAGATCCCGACATTTGAAATCAGGGGACAGGCCTTTGAATCGGTAATATTGAACCGAACCTTTGTGGCTTTTACACCCGGAAAACGAAGAATGCGTTTGTAGCCGATGGTTGTTGCCTTTGCCACCTCTTTCCAGTTTCCATTAACAAGCGCTTCCACAGTAAAAGCCTTCACCCGTTGTCCCAAACGAATATATTCCTGAACTAAAAATCGATTGAACGTGATTGATTTACCCGGGTCAATTGTCAGTGAAGCTTTTGTTATACCGTCATCAGTAGCCCAATATGTTTCTTTATTGTCGTCTATGGTATTAGCTGCCTGAAACGATTTTGAATTACCACGAAGGTTCGAAGCTGTTGCTTTTGTTTTTGCTGCCAAATTTACCGCAAATGCATCTTTTACAGCTTTAGCAAATCCAAGCGCTGCTTTTTCATCATTTGGATGGATCAAACCATTGGGCATGATCGGGAAATTGAGAAGTAGTGTAGCATTATGGCCAATAGAATTATAGTAAATATCCATCAACTGAGGCACTGTTTTTACTTTAGCATCTTCAGACGGATGATAGAACCACTCAGGCCGAATAGAAGTATTCACTTCTGCGGCCACCCATGAATCGCCATTTTCCAAACCATAATGCAGCATATTCCACGATACTTCGCCCTTAGCATTCAGCAAACTCCAATTGGTTTCGCCAACAGAACCAGCTTCGGTTCCAACCCAACGCAGATCACCTCTGTCACCACCATCATTCCATATTACAATGTTTGGTTGCAGTTTGCGAATGAGCTTGTACGTGTTTGACCAGTCGTAATAAGTTGTGCGATCAATTTTACGCGTTTCATTGGCGCCGCCATAATATCCTGAGCCACCATTGGCGCCATCAAACCACACTTCGAAAATGGGCCCATAATTAGTGAGCAGTTCAGTAAGCTGATTGCGGAAATAAGTGATGTATTCAGGCTTTCCGTAGTCAGGGTGATTTCTGTCCCATGGCGACAAGTAGATGCCTAATTTCAAACCATATTCTTTGCAGGCATCGGCCATTTCGCGCACTACATCACCCTTACCATTTTTCCACGGAGCATTCTTTACGGAGTATTCAGTATATTTTGAAGGCCAAAGGCAAAAACCGCAGTGATGCTTTGCAGTGAGAATGATTCCTTTCATTCCTGCCTGTTTGCAAATGCGCGCCCACTGGCGGCAATCCAGTTTTGCAGGATTAAATAGTTTAACGTCTTCGTTTCCGTATCCCCACGATTGATCGGTATAAGTGTTTAATGAGAAATGAACAAAAGCATAATACTCCATTTGCTGCCATCTCATTTGATTGGCGGATGGTATAGGACCATAAGGTTGAGGCTCAGGCTGGCCATAAGAAGCGCCGATTAAAAATAAAGTAAACAGGAATCCGCAGAAAAGTTCTTTTATCATACTGTTTTATTTACGAATGCAAAATGGAAATAATTCCTGATCTTAATTTTTTTGGATCTGAGCTGGTTCCATAAAAAAATTCATATTCGCCTGGTGTAATCGCCATTTTGCCCTGGCGCCGATCATAAAATTCAAAAGAAGATGGTGTTAGTTCAATGGCGACCTGTTGGGTTAGCCCTGCCGGAATTTGTACCCGCTTAAATCCTCTTAATGTTTTTAACGGCCCTTCATTATCATTCACTTTACGAATATACACCTGCACAACCTCAACGCCATCGTGCTTACCTGTATTAGTTACAGGTATAGTTAATGTGATGCTTTCGCCGGCTTTAATGGTGGTTTTATTTAACTGCGCCCCGCCAATTGTAAAGGTTGTGTAACTTAAACCATAGCCAAAGGGAAAAAGTGCCTCGTTCATAAACCGGTAAGTTCTGCCTTTCATGGAATAATCTTCAAAATCGCCTAACTGATCTGAACTTCTGTAGAATGTAACAGGTAGTTTACCTGATGGGTTATAATCTCCGAACAAGACGTCGGCAACGGCCTGGCCGCCCGACTGCCCGCCATACCAGGCCTGTAATATAGCGTCACAACTTTCCGTTTCCGGCAATAATGCAATAGCAGAACCGGAGCAGTTTACGAACACAACTTTTTTTCCTGATTTTTTGAGCGCCTGTAAATATTTGCGCTGCGAAGCCGGAAGCTCGATGTTTGTGCGGTCGCCTCCTTTAAAGCCAGGGATTTGTAATGGCATTTCTTCGCCTTCTAATTTGGGAGAAATACCGCCAACAAAAACTACCACCGCTACTCCTTTCAGTCTGCTGATCAATTCATCGTAGTTTACGGGTATTTCCCGACCAAAATTCAGTTTTAAACTGGCATCGGTCCATTGGAAAATTGCTGAATACACGACTTCGATCCTATATTCTTTCCCCGTTTCCACCGTTAATGGTATACGGAAAGGTACAGCCTGATACGAATCCTTATTTAGCAATGTATCACCGTTTACAAGCAGTTGACATCTTCCTGAAAACTCCAACCTGAAAACGAACTCCCCGGATTGTGATGGTTTGAAAACCGTTTCGTATTTGCCAGAAAAATCTTTAAGGTTAACGCCCTGACTAAATGGATGCTGACCGGCTGTGGTTAGCTGTACAGGGTTAATCATCTGATCATTGGCCACTGCATTTCCCTGAAACTCTTTGTTGTTCCAATAAGTCGCCCTAACACCTGCTTTACCATCAATTGAACATTGGCCAATCAAACTTTCGGTATTCACATCCTCTGTAAGGTCGCAGCCCTTGTCGTAAAATATTTTACCGGCAGGAATTTTGGATTTGATACCATCCAAAACAGTAACTGTATTTTCCGGATAACCATTGTAATTGCCCCACATCAGCGGCTTATCATCGGCATTCGGTCCGATCACGGCGATCTTTTTTACCGACCTGTTTAATGGCAGAATATTGTTTTTGTTTTGTAACAAGGTCATAGACTCCTGAGCCATTCGAAGCGCCAGTTTATGGTGGTCAGCGGAGTTTACTACTGACATTGGAATTTTTGACCATGAAACCAACGAATCGTTATCCATTTCGCCTAAATCGAAACGACCAACCAATACACGCTGCAGTCGCTTATTTATTTCATCTTCGCTGATTAATCCTTTTTCCAAAGCCTGCGGCAATTTTCTGTACGCATAGCCCCAGCCGCACTCAACATCGGTTCCTGCCAAAACTCCCTTGGCGGCAGCATGTATATCGTCGGAAGATACTTTATGATTTGAATAAAAATCCGCTATTGCCCCGCAATCTGAAACAACGAGGTATTTAAAACCCCAATCGTCGCGAAGGATTTTCTGAAGCAAACGGGTACTTCCGCAGCACGGCTCATCATCCAAACGCTGGTAGGCACACATTACTTCCCGAACACCGGCTTGCTGAACAAGCGTTTTAAACGCAGGCAGATAGGTTTCCCATAAATCGCGTTGGTCCACGTTATTGAGATTCAGGGTATGACGGCTCCATTCGGGTCCTGAGTGAACAGCATAGTGCTTGGCACATGCCAGCAATTTCTTATACCTGGCATCAGCGGGTCCCTGAAGTCCCTTTACAACAGAGATGCCCATACGGGAAGTTAAATAAGGATCTTCGCCATAAGTTTCCTGGCCCCGGCCCCAACGTGGATCGCGAAAAATATTTATGTTGGGGGTCCAAACCGAAAGGCTCAGGTACTGACGGTTTTCCTGACCCATTTTTCGCGACTCGTTGTATTTGGCCCTGAATTCATCTGAAACAGCATTAAACACATTTAAAAGCAATTCGTCATCGAACGATGCAGCCATGCCAATAGGCTCAGGGAAAACGGTTACATTGTGACTGTTGGCCAGGCCATGTAATCCTTCGCTCCACCAGTTAAATTTCTTTATTCCAAACCGGGGAACTGCTTCTGACTGGTCGCACATCAATGCCGCCTTTTCGCTGAGGGTTAATCGCGTAATTAAATCCCTTGCCCGTTCTTCTGAACTAAGATGCGGATCCTGAAAAGGATACTGCTGTGCCCATAAGTTTAGCGCTGATATAAAGCCTGCAAATAAAAAAAAAGCTTTTTTCATCCTGATTGATATACTTTAGTTTGAAAAAGGGTATTTAAGAAAGAACCGGCTTGTCATTTTTCCAATAGGATATTTTAACCACTAAATTGAAAAATCCCTCTAATCGGTTACTCAGATTTTATAATAACCTGCGCTTGCTTAAGTCCTTCAGAAAAGGCTTTTAATTTTATTTCCCCTGCTTCTTTTTCAGACTGAACCAGTACCAAACAATATCCATTGAAAGACTTGCGCTGACTGGCTTTGTCGGGTTCGTGGCTGGCAGGATTGCCATTACCTGTTCCTATAATTGTTCCGGGGCCTTCAATTGAAAATTTCACCAGATTATCTGCAACCGGCACCACTCTGCCCTTTTCATCTTTAATTGCTACTTTGATAACAGCAACATCACAACCATCAGCTTTCAACTTATAAGTGTCGCTCTTCAAATTTATCTGTGCCGGCGCTGCCGTTGTTTCTACAATGTCGTTGGTAACCGGCTTTCCTTTCATATATCCCCGGGCCTCCAGTTTGCCAGGTTTATAAATCAGTTGCCAAATCAATTTTTTGTAAGGCACTGCTTTTTGTTTGCCGATACTTTTTCCGTTTAATAACAATTCTATTTCTTCACAGTTGGTATAACAGTGTACCTGAACGCTGTCTCCTTCTTTTCCAGGCCAGTTCCAGTGCGGAAAAATATGCACGACCGGCGTGTTTGTCCATGCTGCTTTATACGCGTAATATCCATCTTTGGGAAAACCGCATATGTCCATAAAACCAAATTGAGAAGTAACACCTGGCCACTGGTAAGGTGTTGGTTCGCCCCTGTAATCGAAACCGGTCCATACAAACGTGCCGCCGAGATAAGGATATTTAACAATGTCGGCCCAATCTTCGCCGGGGAATGGCCCCCAGTCAGGCGCCCATTTATCCATGCTGGAAACATACGCTTTTCCCCAATCATTGGCATACTCTCCGCGGGTGGAAATAAAACTTGTTGACTCGGTACAGAACATTACACGTTCAGGATATTTCTCTTTATCCTTTACATACGCCAATTGCTTATCACCATAATTATATCCAACCACATCAAGCACATCGCTGTATCCCCCGTCATTGCGACCATGATTCATAGCGGCAGTTACTTTACGGGTCGGGTCAATTTTATGCGTGTTTGCAACCATTGTTTCAAGTATTCGTGCCCCGGTTACCGTTCCTTGTATCCATTCCTCATTCTCCATATTCCACATAAATATGGAAGGATGATTGCGGTCTCTGTATAGCATCGTTGTAAGATCTTTTATTCCCTCTTCACTGGCTGACAGAAAACGGTTTTCGTCTAATACCAGCAATCCGATGCTGTCGCACATATCCAATAACTCCGGTGTGGGCGGATGATGTGAACAGCGGTAAGCATTGCTGCCGACTTCTTTCAGCAATTTCAATTTATACCAGTTTATTTTATCGGGAAGCGCCACACCAATGCCGGCAAAATCCTGGTGATTGCAGGTGCCTTTAACAGGATAGGGTTTTCCATTGAGAAATACGCCGTTTTTGTTCACTTCGATCGTTCTTACGCCAAAGGTTGTTTCATAAGTATCAGCCACGATGTTATTTTCAACCACTTCAGTGAGCACTTTATACAGGTTTGGCGTTTCGGGCGACCAAAGCAATGGATTTCTGATCAGGCCTTTTTGAGCTATTTCAACCTGGCCATAAGCAGGAATGGGATCTGAAATGGTTTTTGTATCTAATACAGCCCCATTATTGTCAATTATCTTTGAAATGAGGGTGATGGTTTTAGTTTCCCTGTTTTCATTTTTTATTAC
>Ga0068855_100002299_pt1 | contig 23619 bp, 24 predicted proteins | sample KBSCornC52_FD_66592 | JGI IMG/M metagenome (GOLD analysis project Ga0068855, IMG submission 66592) | Corn rhizosphere microbial communities from Kellogg Biological Station, Michigan, USA - KBS Corn C5-2 | ecosystem: Host-associated > Plants > Roots > Rhizosphere > Soil ...
TTCGGCGATCCAGTGCAACACTTCCGCTTCGCGCGGAGAGAGACCCGCGGAGGAGATGTTGTCCTCGCTCCCCGGCACTGCTGGCCGCTCCTGGAGCAGCAGAATACGAGAGCCGTTGTCCTGCTGCGTCCAGCGAATGCTGAGGCGGTTCTCCCCGCTCACTTCCTCCAGCATGCTCACCGGCAGGCCCATGGAACCGTCGCGGCTCAGCCAGCTCGCCACCGCCGGCGCAGGGCCGCGCCCCAGATGTCGCCCTTGAAGTATTTGCCGATGAGCCGCAGCGCGCGCTCGTTGGTGTGCAGGATTTGGCCTTTTGGATCGATGACGACCACTCCCGAGCCATCGAGATTGCCATTCGGATGCGCGACGAGCGCAAGTGCCTGAGCGTTCGTAAAGGCGATGGCATTCTCATAAGCGGCGGAGAGGTGGGACTGCAGCAGCTGGGCCACCTGCCGGTCGCGCGCGGAAAACCCCCAGGTCGCGCGGCTCACGCAGAGGAAGATGAGCGCCGTGCGGCTGGTTCGCAGGATTAACATCAGCGTATCCTCCACGCCGACCTTGTTCCCCATTGCCCTGGCGAAACCGGTCTCGCGCCATTCGTTCTTAGGCAGATAATCGGAGATGGATCGCGGCACCGGCCCCGGCGAGCGGAGCAAGTGGTTGTAGAGCGGATGCCCGCCAAGGTGCTTCGAGGCTTCGGCCATGTGCGGCTCCATGCGGTCCCGCCACTCGGGCGGCAGGCAGGTGAGCACCACATTCAATGGGTCCTGGCTCAGCTCATTGTAGGAGCAGAAGAGATTCGGGATCAGCGCGCTGACGGTTTTCAGCATGCTATTCGGCAGAGCGGAAAGATCCTGCAGGAGATAAAGTTCGGGCAGCCGGGCGAGGATTGCGTTGTAGTCTGTAGTCGACAGATCAGGGTAATCGGAGGCGTCAGTCATGGGAAAATGATTTTCGGAAAAGCACCGCTTTTCACCCGGCGGAAAGCGCGCATGGACGAGGGAGCCCATGCCGGGAGGGCCGACTAACCAGGCCAACCGCCAGGACATCCTCAGTTTCACCTCGCAGCCAGAAACACTCCCGGAACTAAGCCGAAAGCGGGATACCTTTAAAGTAGATTACGTAGGGTCCCCTACATTTGGATGTAGGAAAAATTTCCTGGGGGGATTCATGCCGAATCCGTTTCAATGGAATCGCGCGAACCGATGATAGACAGCTCGCTTCCTTTGTGACGGGGATCGGATGTTCCACGACGGAACACCCGCCGGCCCGCCCGGGCTTCTGGCAGGCCTGCGGCGCTCACGGCGCGAATAGCGGGTAACCATAGCAGTGGCGACGTCGACATCGGTCTCGAATCGAGAGCGGCGCCGCTGCGGATTTGGTCAGCTCGACGCGACCGGTGCGATCAGGGCGAGGGGTTCAGTTCGATTTTGCCGGTAGATGCGGAAATCTTCATCCAACGTGAATACTGATGCGCCCGGCGAAAGTTCCGCCATTCGCACAAGACAGGCGTCTGCCAGCGACATGGGTACGTTTTCGTAACGTTCCATCAACGCAACGACGACCTCCAATTCCGTCTGCAAATCAAAATCCAGGACGATCAATCCTTCCTTAAGAGCACTGCGGAGCGCGGCGCACCCCCCGCGAAGTCTGGAGAGGAGATGGAACGCCTCCGTGAGCACTGGTTCGCAGGTCATGCAGGGTCGCGTCCACGACGAGAACCTTTGCGTTACCCAAGCGTGATGCGCTTCTCGGACCGAGAGCAGCGCTACCAGCGGACCAGTATCAAGAAGAACGCGCGGCACCAAATCCCTCCATATGCGCCTTATTCGTCGACAGATCCGTCGGACTCTCGGGATCGCTCACCATGAGCCGCGACAGCCGTTCAAATATGCGGCCTTCCTTGCCGCTGTCGTCTACCGGAATAGCCTCCTCAAGTGCCTGCCGCACGATCGCCTCGGCGGGCACACAACGGCGCTTCGCCTCGCGCTCCAATCGTTCGGCGAGCGAATCAGAAAGGTGAACGGTAAAAGTGCTCATGCTCCTCAGAGCCTAGCAGCAGAAAGCGCAGGGAGCCAACCTTATCGTGAGGCGATGGCACCGGCGAACTCAGCCAGATGGACCTGCAGTTTTCCCCCATGATGTGCACGGGCGAATTTGCGAGTCTCGGGCGTGTCGCCGGTGAAGAGGTAATCGACTTTGGCGAGTGTGCACAGGCCGCACATCGCCCGATGGCCGAGCTTGGTGTGATCGACCAGCAGAGCGACGCGTTCGCTTTGCTCGATCATCAGCCGTTCGCTGGCGAGGACGGCTTCGTTGTGATTCGTCGCCTCCTTCGCGTCGACACCGGCCGCGCTGAGGAAGGCCCAGCGTGCGTGGTAGCGCTTGAGAAACGCCTCGGCGGGCGGGCCGCTGAGGACACTCGATTCCGGCTGCAGGATGCCGCCAGTGAGATAGATCTCCGCACCACGCTGGCGGCCTTTCAGACGATCGACAGCCTGGGCGATGACCAGCGAGTTGGTAATAATGCGGATGCGCTTCAGCGCGATGAATTCGCAAAGCTGGTAGGTCGTCGTACCGCCGTCGATCATCACCACATCGCCCTCCTCCAGCAATTGTGCTGCGCCCCCGGCGATGGCCCGCTTTTCCGCGGCGTTTTCCGTGAGGCGCTGCTGGAAAGCAGCCGGACCAGCGGGCTCGGCGGCGAGGACATTTTTGAGGCGAATGCCCCCCCATGTTTTCTCCACCCGGCCCTCGGCGGCGAGCTGCGCAAATTCACGGCGCACGGTCGCGGCGGAAGCACCCAGCCGGGCGCAGGCATCGTCCACGCCCAGCTCGGAATCGAGCTGCAGGAGGTCGAGAATTTGGCGCTGGCGTTGACGGCGTTTCATCGGGGACGATGAAAATATTGTTGCGTTGGCGGCAAAATTCAATCAAAATCCAATCACTTCTCGATCATTTCCGAATCAACCCTTAAACCAACCCCATCATGTCTTCCTATCGTTTTGTGAATTACACCTGGGACGACGCCAAGGCGGCGTCGCTCGATCCCGTCGGTCGTCTCGTCTATCGCTCGAACATTCTCGGCGCCGACCAGCGCATCACGAACACCGGCGGCGGCAATACCTCCTCGAAGTTCGTGGAAAAAGATCCGCTCAGCGGCGACCAGGTGGAAGTGCTGTGGGTAAAAGGCTCCGGCGGCGACCTGCGCACGGCGGGCCGCGAATTCTTCTCCTCGCTCTACCAGTCGAAGCTCGTGGGCTTGCAGAAGGTCTACGGCGACCGCCCTGACAAGGGCCTGAAGTCCCAGGCCGAGGACGACATGGTCGCGGCTTACACCCACTGCACCTTCAATCTCAACCCGCGCGCCTCGTCGATCGACACCCCGCTGCATTCCTTCGTGCCGGGCAAGCATGTCGATCACATGCACCCGAACGCCATCATCTCCATCGCCGCGAGCAAGCGTTGCGTGGAGCTGACCAAGGAAATCTTCGGCGGCGCCATGGAATATGTGCCGTGGATGCGTCCGGGCTTCGAGCTCGGCCTCGCCATGCAGGAAATCGCCCGTAACAACCCGGGCACGCGCGCGATCATGATGGGCCAGCACGGCTTCATCGCCTGGGCGAATGACGACAAGGAATGCTACAAGCAGACGCTCGATTTCATCGAAAAGGCGGCCGCTTACATTGATGAAAAGTATCAGGCCAAGGGCGGTGATGCCGCGGTCTTCGGTGGCGCGCGTTACCAAACGCTGGCGCCGGAGAAGCGCCAGGAACTGTTCGCGGCGGTCCTGCCGTGGCTGCGCGGCCAGGTCTCGCAGCAGCGTCGTTTCATCGGCACGGTGCAGGACGACGAAAAGATCCTGCGTTTCGTCAATTCGCACCACGCGCCGCGTCTCGCCGAGCTGGGCACGAGCTGCCCGGACCATTTCCTGCGCACGAAGATCAAGCCGCTCTACGTCCCGTGGGACCCGCAACACGGCACCGTCGCCGACTTGAAGAAGCTCCTCAGCGAAGGGCTCGCCAAGTATCGCCAGGACTACAAGGCCTACTACGAGAAGTGCAAACACGACAACTCGCCCGCCATGCGCGACGCGAACCCGACCGTGGTGCTCATCCCCGGCCTGGGCCTGATCGCGTGGGGCAAGGACAAGAGCGAGTCGCGCGTGACGGCGGAGTTCTACAATTGCGCGGTGGAAGTGATGCGCGGCGCGGAAGCGATCGACGAATACATTGCGCTGCCGCAGCAGGAAGCCTTCGACATCGAATACTGGCTGCTCGAGGAAGCGAAGCTCAAGCGCATGCCGGCGGAGAAGGAACTCGCGCGGCAGGTCGCCGTGGTCATTGGCGCCGGCAGCGGCATCGGCAAGGAAACCGCCCATCGGCTGAGCAAAGAAGGCGCGCACATCGTTTGCGTGGACCTCAAGACAGAAACCGCGCAAGCCACGGCGGATGAGCTCATCGCCAAGCTCGGCCAGGGCATCGGCGTCGCCGGCAGCGGCATCTCGGGCTGCGGCCCAGCGATCGGTCTCGCGGCGAACATCACCGACCGCGCCAGCGTCCGCGCGATGCTCGACCAGATCATCCTCGCCTACGGCGGCGTCGATCATATCGCCGTTACCGCTGGCGTCTTCTGGCCGAGCGACACCACCGGCCACATCCCGGACGACAAATGGGCGTTCACTTTTGCGGTGAATGTCACCGGCAGCTACATTGTCGCCGATGAAGCAGCCAGGACTTGGAAGGAGCAGGGGCTGAAGGGTTCGCTCGTCCTCACTACCAGCGCGAATGCGGTGGTGGCGAAAAAGGGCAGCGTCGCTTACGACACCAGCAAGGCCGCGGCGAATCACCTCGTGCGCGAACTCGCGATCGAGCTCGCCCCGCTGGTCCGTGTCAACGGCGTCGCCCCGGCGACCGTGGTGCAAGGGTCGGCCATGTTCCCGCGCGATCGCGTCATCGGCTCGCTGGCGAAATACAATATCGCCTACAGCGAAGACGAAGCCACCGAATCGCTGGTCACCAAGCTCGCGCAATTCTACGCCGACCGCACGCTGACGAAGACCCCGATCACGCCCGCCGACCAGGCGGAGGCCTACTTCCTCCTCATCAGCCAGCGCCTGAGCAAGACCACCGGCCAGGTGATCACCGTGGACGGCGGCCTGCATGAAGCGTTCTTGCGGTAAACAGGACGCATTAAGATAAAACCAAGATAGCTTCCCAAGGCCGCCATCTTCGGATGGCGGCCTTTAGCTTGTCGTAGCGCGAGCCACCACAGGAGAGGGATTTTGTCATCTTCTTCACCGGATTTTGACTAGCTTCACCGAGGCGAAACGCTATCCTCCGGGCATGAAGCGGTGGACTAATGACGGTTATAGTTTGATACGGGAAAGTGCTGAGAGCGCTTCGGTGAGTGGCCGTACCGACTCGTGGCAAAGATCGATTACGAAGGGGATTCTCCTGTTGGCGGGGATGGTATCCGTTGCTTCCTGCTCGAAGATGACCGCGTCGAAATTTACCCAGGAGCCGGGCAGTTCGCCGGCTCCCAATGCGGCATCCGCGACGGCGCAAACGCAGACGCAGGACTGGACGAAAACCGTGAGCTGGCTTTTCTCACCGCAGCAAGCCACGCCGGCTCCTTTGACGGATGCCAAACTGCCGTCGGTGCCGAATGCTCCGGTTGGGTCGGCTCAGAATTTCCGGCCGAATCTGGCCCAGGGAGCGAAGGAGGCGGCGATCAAGATGTACCCGCAGCTGGCCGTGAAGGATTCGACGTTCAACAAGACCTTCCGCGATCTCTACGTGGAAGAATCGCAGAAGCATCCCCAGCTTTTGACCCAGGCGGATTGGCCGCTGATTCTTGCGCATCGCACGGCGGATATCCTGACCCCGCCGGCCCCGATCGTGCCCGCCGGGCCCGCCCCGCAAGTTGCCGATGCGAAGTCGAAGTGGGCATCCCCGACCCCGTCCAACAACCCGCTCGATCGCGGAGCTTACAACCAGGCGCGCTCGCCCTATTGGTGGGGGGGGCCTTGGATCCGCACTTACTGAGCGCTGGCTCAGCTTAAAGAGCGCTCCTTGTTCCCTTCCAATACTTCGCGCACCTTGCGCAGGAGGAACAGTTTGGAAAAGGGTTTCTGCAACACCTCCAGACCGGGTTCGAGCACGCCCTGGTCGCTAATGTCGTTTTCCGAATACCCGGAAACGTAAAGGACTTTCACTTCGGAGCGAAGGCCGAGGATCTGTCGCGCCAGCGTGGGGCCATGCATCTCCGGCATGACGACGTCGGTCACGAGTAGATCGATGTTTCCAAGATGCTTGGCCGAGAGCTGCAGCGCCTCCGAAGGGGAGGACGCGCAAAGCACCTGATAGCCGACGTCTTTGAGGACGGTGCAAATGAGCTGCCGGACCACTTCTTCGTCCTCCACGACCAGGATCGTCTCGGCATTGGCGTGGGCAGCCAACTCCGCGGGCGGGGCCACCGGTAAATCCAGGGCGGCGGTCTCCTGTGGGAAATAGACAACGAATCGGCTTCCCTTTCCCGGCTCGCTGTCCACGTGGATGCCGCCGCCGCTTTGTTTCACGATACCATAGACGGTCGCGAGGCCGAGACCGGTGCCTTTGCCCGGACCTTTGGTGGTAAAGAACGGCTCGAAAATGCGTTCCCTGGTCGCCGGATCCATTCCACAGCCCGTGTCGCTGACCATGAGCAGGACATAGCCGTGAGGTGATGGCTCGAAACCGGCGTCCGGTGGAATGTCGAGATGGGTTCGAATATCGGTAGAGATCGTCAGCGTTCCGCCCTGCGGCATGGCATCGCGGGCGTTGACTCCGAGATTCAGAATCACCTGCTCCAATTGTCCCGGATCCGCCCGCACCCGCGCCTCCTCGGCAGTGGTTTGGAGCTGGATCCGAATGTGTTCACCAATGATCCGCTGAAGCAGCCTTTCGAGATCACTGACCACGACATTGAGATTCAGGACCTTGGGGTTGAGGAGTTGGCGCCGGCTGAAGGCGAGGAGTTGTTTCGTCAATGCGGCCGCTTTTTCTCCCGTGATTCGAATTTGCCGGGCGAATTCCTGGCTCGAGCCGTCCCGTTCCAGTTTGGCTTCGAGCAATTCGGAATAGCCCATGATCGCGGTCAGCAGATTGTTGAAGTCATGGGCCACGCCGCCAGCGAGTCGGCCTACTGCCTCGAGCTTCTGGGCATGTCGCAAGCGATCCTCGGTTTCGATCAGCACATTTTCCGTCCGCCGGTGTTCAACGATCAAATCGGCCAGCCGGCCAAACTCATCGCGCCGCTTTTGCAGCGGGGTGAGTAGCGCCAGGTTGCCGGTGCGCAAGCTGCGGGTGATGCGCCGAAGAGGACGCCGAATCCAGACATTGAGCGAATAACCGAGGATGGCCAGCAGCCCGAGGGCGAAGAGATTGAGATAAAGAAACAGACGATGACCCGCGCGGTTGAGTTCGCGAATGATCGGCGAATCATTGGTAATGATGATCTTCGCCGCTGGTTGCCCGTTCCAGCCGGGAAGCGAGCGGGAAAATGTAATCAGACCGGTATCTTCCTTGCCGATCGGATCGGGAACATCTGCTTTCAGCGGCAGGATCCGGATATCGTAACCGGTGAAGAGCGACATCCGGCGGATATTGTCATCGATCCAAATATGGCCGGCGAAGAAGTAGCCTTGGGGCTTGGTTTCGCGCGAACGGTCGAGTGAAGGATGGATCGTCGCCCCGCGAATCTCCATCCAGCCCTGGGGCACTTGGAGAAAGAAATGGCAGGCCCGGTTTTTCGCGAACAAAGTCGAGAAGGCCTCCGGCGGCAGAGGCAAGGTGCGCAAGTTATCCGCGTAGCGATTGTTGCGGGAGTAAAAGAGCGTTTGATCGGGCTTATAGATCCAGACGGCGTTGAGGTTGTAAGTCGTCAGCGTTTCCTCGGTGACATTTTGCGCCGCCCATTCCGTGTCTCCCTTCAGGAGCGCGATCACCATATCGTTCCAGATGCTGGAGTCGTCCACCACGGCTTTGAGTTTGTCGCCGCGCTCGAGGAGGAATTCGTCGAAGTTTCGATTCCGTTCCTTTTCCCTCGAGTCCGCCAGCGCCCGAAATTTCCCCGCCTCAAATAGATGCAGGGCCGTCAGCCCTCCGCTCAAGGTCGCGACAATCGCGAGCAGAAGAATCAGGATTTTCGTCTGGACGGTCATCGGTACGCAGTGAGCGCCCCGCTCCCGGCGCGATGACGTCTTCTTTCGAATTCAGCGTCGCACGCGTTTTTCCGTGATGGAAATGATGCGGGGATCGCTGGTGGCAGCATTGATGACGATTTCATTGTCGGTTTCACCACGGGCCTTCACCTTGCCGTTCTCGAATTTGAACCCGACCCGAAAATCCACGACGATCACGCCCTGGCGTGGCAGAGTGCGGGTGCTCATTCGTTCAATCCGGGAATAGCTGCGATGCGGCCAGCGTGCGTAGTATTTGCCCAGTGTGTGTTCAATGATCCGGCGATCCACCCATCCATTTCCGAGATAGTTCACCCGATCGGCATAAAAGTGCAGTTCATCGTGCAGTTGGTTGCGACTCACGGCGCGGAGATAATTGGTGAGATAAGTCTCCACGCCGCCAGGAATCTGCATGGGTGCGCCCGGCTTGGCGTGCGAGCGCTCCGCCGTCGCGGCTCCGCCGGTTCCGGACGGGACGAGGGGTTCGTGTGGGTGCGCGCGCTTACCGCGTCGCCGCGCCCGCGGCTCTCCGGCGGCAATGACCGCGGGATCGATACTGGCCGCGGAGACACCGGTGTCGGCGGCGATCTCCGTGGCCGCGGCCTTCACATTGATCCGGATGTCACTCTTCAAAACCGGTTCGTCCGGCAGGACCAATTCCTTTGGCGGCGGTTCGTTGGCGCCCCGCCCAATGACGCCCAGCGACCGGAGAGTGTCGTGGTCGTCCATTCCGGTCACCGGCAGACCCTTGCGCTTTTGGTAGTGCTGTAGAGCCTGTTCCAATTCTGGAGAGGTGCGTCCGTCGATATCGCCGAAGTAGATGTTCCGGCGGCGCAATTCCTCCTGCGTTGAGCGGGTGGCATCGTCCCCATACAGCGAAATGATCGAGCAGCTCAGGACCAGACAGACAAGGTAGCGTTTCATGAGGTTTGTTTAACGTTCCGCTAGGGAAGGCTTCGCGCAGGCAAGTCGGCACGGATGTAGCGTTCCGGCCCTGTCGCACGCGTCGGCTGGCGGGGCGCCTCCTAAAAAAGCCGGCGCTGGGGGTTGTCACCCATATCCTGCTCGGGGAAAAATCTGACCGGTGCGCCGGCCGTTCCATTCGTTGCGTGGCGTTAATGCGCGTCACACTTGTGTTTCGCTGCCGGTCAAATTACAAAGTCGAACTTCCGAGCCAACTGGAGGAATTTTTATGCCACTACCGACTGACGACAAGCGCCTGGCCCTCGCCAAGGAAGTGATCCAGGCCTTTGACGACCTGCACGGAGTTTTTCCGGGATACCGCCCCGCGCATGCGAAAGGGATTCTGGCTGTGGGGAGTTTCACTCCCACGGCCGAAGCGGCCCGGCTTTCGGTCGCGCCCCATTTCCAGGTGGAGACGCCGGTCTTTATCCGATTTTCGAATTTTGCCGGCGTGCCCATGGCGGCGGACAACAAGCCGGACGAAGCCAGCCCGCGCGGCTGCGCGGTGCGCTTTCAACTCGGCGAACACCAGCACACGGATATCGTCGCGCATTCGACCGATAGCTTCCCGACACGCACCGCCGAGGAATTCATCGAGTTTCTCCACGCGGTGAAGGCCAGTGGACCGGATGCGCCGCACCCCACGCCGATCGAGCAATTCTTGAGAAGCCATCCGAAGGCGCTGGCATTTGTCATGACGCCGAAACCGATCCCGACGAGCTTTGGGCGCGAGTCCTATTTCAGCGTGTCGTCTTACAAGTTCGTCAACTTCAGCGGTGCTGGGCAATATGTGCGGTATCGCATTCTGCCGGAGGCCGGGAATGCATACCTGAGCACGGAGGAAGCCGCAGGCAAGGGGCCGAATTTCCTGATGGAAGGGCTGGCCAGCCAGCTCGCGACCGGTCCGGTCAAGATGCAGCTCTGGGTGCAACTTGCCGAGGCGGGCGATGTGGTGGACGATGCTACTACGCAGTGGCCGGTGGAGCGCCGCCAGTTATTACTCGGCGTGATCTCGCTTACGAAGCTGGTTCCGGCGGATGACGTCGACGGGCGCCGCATCATCTTCGATCCCATCCCGCGGGTTTCCGGCATCGAGCCCTCGGCCGATCCCCTGCTCGAGCCACGTGCGGACGTCTACGTCATGAGCGGTCGCCGCCGCCGCGAACAAGCAGGGATTTAGGCGCGGAGCGATTGGGGCTCGCCGAAAAAGCGGCGGCAGGTAATCTGTTCCCTTTTTTCGGAATGCGAGAATTTGCCATCGGCGACATCCACGGGTGCATCCGCGCCTTGCACGAGGTGCTGGAGATCATTCAGCCGCAGAAGACGGATACGATCGTCTTCCTCGGTGACTATGTCGACCGTGGCCCGGATTCGTGCGCGGTGATCGACAGGATCATCGACCTGAATCAGCAGTGCACCGTCGTGCCCCTCCTCGGCAATCACGAACAAATGATGCTCGATTCGCGGAATAATCCCGACGCCTTCAAGGAATGGCTGAACCAGGGAGGACGCGCCACCTTGCAATCCTATGGGCGTCGAGGCTTCGGTTGGGACTTGAACGCCGTTCCGCAGGAGCATTGGGATTTTCTCAGCGAGCGGGTGCTCGGCTATTGGGAGACCGACCGGAATATCTTCGTCCACGCCTCCCTGGATCCGGAGCTCGATATGGCCGAGCAGCCGGACTTTTTGCTCCGCTGGCAAGTGTTCCGCGACCCCACTCGCCACAAATCCGGCAAACAGATTGTCTGCGGCCACACCAGTCAGAAGGCCGGATGGCCGGCGATCTTCGACGGAGGTGTGTGCATCGATACCTACGCCTATGGCGGAAGGTGGCTGACGTGTTTCGACCTCAGTACGCGGAAGTTCATCCAGGCAAACGAGCGCGGCGAGCACCGCTCGTTCGATTTCCCTGCGAGATAGTGAACGAATGAGCGGAACTGGACCGCTGGCAGATGGCGCCAATTTGTAGGGCGGCCATCCTGGCCGCCGTTCGCCGACATTGGCGCGACGCGTTGCTCGTGCTTCGTCCAGCTGCGAGATTGAGATCAAGTCCTTGTCTTGGGCAGAACACTCTTTAGGTATCACTTTGTGCGCACGGAACTCGTCACCACTCTGAAACGTAAAGCGACGAAAATCATCGCGGAACTTGAGGCTCACGAGGATCCAGTTTTGACCACACAGCATGGGAAACCGGCGGCGCATTTGGTAGCCGCGGAGAAATACGATTCGTTGCCTAAGCGATTGGCCATTCTCGAGGGAATCGCCCGCGGTGAGCGGGCCATCGAGGATGGTCGCGTCGTCTCACACGCCGAAGCGAAGAAGCGAATGGCACGATGGCTGAGCTGATTTGGACGGAACCAACCCGGCACGACTTGGAGGCGATCGCCGACTATATTGCGCTCGATAAACCCGAAGCGGCCCGACCGTTGGTTCAGCGTGTCTTCCGTCACGTGGAGCAATTGACGACACACCCGGAAAGTGGCTCGCGCCCTGCCGAACTACGTAAGTCTCGATATCGGCAAATCGTGGAACCACCCTGCCGAATCTTTCATCGATATGACGGAGACTGGGCCTTCATTGTTCATGTGATGCGGGGTGAGATGCGTCTTCGTAAATCGCGCCTGTCCAGAGGAACTCATTAGAGCGGCGAGTTAGTCCGACCGGCGCAACTGCCCGATAACGGCGAGAACCTTCTCGCGGATGCGGAACAATTCCTGCCGATAGTAGGCCAGGCGGGTGGCGGGGAATTTGGAATGGTCGGTGATGGCGTCGGCCGCGGTGAGCACTTCGTTGTGGATCTCGAGCGCGCGCTTGAGCCAGGCGATGATCATGCACGGGTCCATGTAACGATCCCTGCGGGCAATGAAACCGAGGGCGGAACAAAGCTTCACGCTCAGGATCATGAATTGACTGCTGAACTCGCCGAGAGCGTCGTCTTTTTCCCGGAGATTTTCGTCGCCTTCCTTGAGTTCATCGAGCAGCGCCCGCATCACGTCTCGCGCATGTTTCGCCACCGGATGAATGACCCGTTCGTCTTCGTCGTGGACCCAATCAATACCCTCGCGTTCGGGATCGGGTGGTTCTTCCTCGACCTCCTCGAATTCGTCGAGCTCATCTCCCTCCGCTGCTTCGTCTTCGCCCTCGTCCTCGTCGTCTGCATCGGGTGCGTTCTCTTCGACCTCGTCGCCACTTTCCACTCCCTCCTCCGCGAGCATCTCCTCGAGGGACGTCCAACCCATTTCCCGAGCGATGATCCTTTCGCTGTCCGGATGGTCGGCATATTTCTCGAGGAGGCGACGGTACTTTTCGCCGGTCATGTCGCTCTCCCGAAGCAGTTGTTCACAGCGAAATTCGTCCCACTTTTCGACCGCTCCATCCGCATCGACGGCATTGGCAAAGGAAGTATCGCCTTCCTCCGCCTGGCGCTTGCGCTCGGCGATTTCCGCGGCGGTGAAACGCCAGACGGGATCGGAGATTTTCAACCGATAGTCGGTGCTTTCGATTACCACTGCCCCGCTGCGTTCGCTGAACCATTCGACGTAGAGGCAATTGGCCATGTGCTCGGGTGGCTGTTCGCCGCGCTTGGCCATCATATAAGCCTCTGCTACCGGAACGTCGAAGACGCGCACCTTGCGAGCGGCCGTCATCTCGCCGGCGGTGCCGCATTGCCGCAAGGCCGGCGGCCGGGTCTTTAAAGGAATCGGCGCCGGATTTTCAAACTCCAGCAGGCAGCCCGCGACGTCCGGATGGCAGTCGCCCTCCAGATCCAGGGTGAGCGGTTCATCCAGCCCCGCCAGCCAAATGCGACCGATCACGCGGTGGCGGGTGCGGTTGTCGATTTCGCCGCGAAGTACGTGGTCGTGGATGCGCCAGGCCATAAGTTCGGGTCTAATCTCCTGTGCTCCATGGGCAAGCCATTTTTGTAGGGTTTTTCCCGTATCACCGGCCCTAAGTGCGCCGCCGCGGGCTGGTTTTCCCTCACATGCGCGATACACTCACCCCCATGTGTTTTTCCCGACTCCCTCTTTTTCTGCTGGCGGCCAGCCTGTGGAGTTTCGGTCCCGCACTGCGCGCAGAGGACTGGCCGGGCTGGCGCGGCCCGCGTGGGGATGGAACGAGCGCGGAGAAGCAGGTGCCGGTGCATTGGGATGCGACGAAGGGTGAAGGCGTGGCCTGGGTGGTGGAGATTCCCGGTGAAGGGTATTCGTCGCCAATCGTCCTCGGAAAGCGCGTGTTTGTGACCTCGGCGCAACCGGAAACCGAGGAGCGACTGCTCCTGTGTCTGGATCGCGATACCGGCAAGGAGCTCTGGCGGCGCACAGTGCTCACTTCTTTCCTGGAGAAGAAACATCGGGAGAACAGCTATGCGTCGAGCACGCCGGCGACCGATGGGAAGCGGGTGTTTGTGAGTTTTCTCGATGGGGCCGATGCGGTGATCGCGGCCTACGATCTCGATGGCAAACAGCAGTGGGTGGCGCGACCGGGCGAATTTCACAGCGTGCATGGGTTCTCCAGTTCGCCGGTGGTGTTTGAAGACAAGGTGATCGTCAATGGCGACCACGATGGCGAAGCGTGGATTGCGGCGATCTCGCGCGAGGATGGACACACCCTTTGGAAGATCGATCGCGAGAACAAAACCCGCAGTTATTGCACACCGCTCATTCGCGATCTCGCAGGCAAGACGCAGATGGTCCTCTCGGGCAGCAAGTGCGTGGCAAGCTATGATCCGCGGACCGGTGCGCGGAATTGGATCATCGATGGGCCGACGGAGCAGTTCGTCGCCTCGATGGTTTATAATCCGAAACACGACATGCTTTTCATGACGGCCGGTTTCCCTGCGCATCACATCCTCGGGATCAAGCCGGATGGCCAGGGCAACGTGACCGATTCCAAGATCGTCTGGCGGACGACGAAGGGTGCGTCGTACGTACCGTCGCCGATTTCGGAGGGCGACTACTTTCTGGTGGTGAACGACGGCGGCATTGCGAGCTGTTTTCACGCCGCGACGGGCGAGATGTACTGGCAGGAGCGCGTGGGCCCGCATGCGCATTCGTCGATCGTCTCCGCCAACGGACTGGTCTATTTCACGACCGATGACGGCGCCACGACGGTGGTAAAGCCAGGCCCGACTTTCGAAATCGTGACGCACAACGCGCTTGGCGAGATGACCGAATCGTCGCCGGCGATCAGCGAAGGGCACGTATTCCTGCGCGGGACGAAACACTTGTATTGCTTCGGCGAAAAGCACTGACGCATGCGGCTCGATCAATGGCTCTGGGCGGTGCGTGTTTACAAATCGCGCAACTCGGCGGCGGAAGCGATCAAAGGCGGACTGGTGAAGGTGAACGGCGAACGCAGCAAGCCGGCGCACGAGCCGAAGCCGGGAGAGATGATCACCGCGCGGGTGGGCATCATGACGCGCACCGTGCGGTTTCTGGCGGCGCCGAAGTCGCGGGTAAGCGCAAAGCTGGTTGCCGATTTTGCCGAGGATCTCACGCCACCCGAGGAGCGCGAAAAACGCCGCGAGCCGAACCTGTTGCCGCCGGGATTCCGGCCGAAAGGAGCGGGTCGGCCGACCAAGCGCGAGCGGCGGGCGCTGGATGATCTCGAGGAGTAGAAGAGTGCTATTGTTCCCCTTTGGCGATCGTGCGCAGAAGCTTTTCGAACTTCGGCGACTCGTGCGCGTAGGAGGGATAAGGGCGCGCGGCGTCCTTCGGGCGAAAGCGGAAGTGCTTGTACGGCCAGAGCCACAGATCCGGTCGCCGGCGCAGAAACGGCTCGAAAGCGTCCCAGCACTGTTGGGAGATTTGCTGCAACGTCGCATCCGGCGGAAAGACGAGGCCCGGCTGCATGACGATGCGCACAGAACCATCGGGCATCGGCTCGGTGGTCACCGGAACGAGGAGCGCGTTGCAACGTTGAGCGAGCACGGCATGCAGGAATGGGACGCACATTTTCAGGCCAAAGCCCTCGATCACGGTAGCCGCCTGCGACGGGCGGAGGTTGAGATCGATGAGCATGCCCGTGGCGCCGCCGCGCTTCACCACTTTCAACATGCGCAACAGCGAATTTTCCTGGGCAATGAGCGTCTGCCCCGAAACCTCCCGCAGACGGGAAAAAATGGCGGTGAGGCGCGGGTTTTTGAAGCTCTCCGCGACCATGACGTGAAAGAAGTCCGCGAAGCCAAAGACAAGGCCCGACCATTCCCAATTTCCCTCGTGCGTGGACATGAAAAGAGTCCCGCGTTTTTCGCGCGCGAGCTGCTCGCGGATCGCCTCGAAACCTTCGAGGTGCATGTAGTTGCGATAGGTGCCGCGGGCCAGCGATTGGGCCCAAAAGAGATCGAGCATCGTGCGGGCGAAGTTGCGGTAGGAAAGTCGGGCGATCCAGTGGCGCTGCTTGGGGTTGTAGTGGTCGCCAAACACGCACTCCAGGTTCGACAGCGCCACCGCACGGCCTCGGGCATCGAGAAAATAAGTGGCGTCGCCGAGCAGGATCCCGAGCTTGACGCATTGCTCACGGGAGAGATGGGGAACGACGGCGATGAGCAGCCGAACGCCGGCCTCCTCCAATTGATAGCGGAAGCGTTTCCAGAGCGAAAGCGCTGGAGTGGTTTTGGTTTGTGGATTCTCGTTTCTGGTTGCCAAGCTTTGCGACTTCAAACCAGAAACGACCCGGCTGAAACCAGAAAATATATCGTGGATACCGATTCCTTGCTTGCTCTCATCCGTTCCGTGCTCGCCCAGCCGACCGCGCCTTTTCATGAAGACGCGGTGCGTGGGGAGATCCTCATGCAGCTCGCGCAATGCCCCCATGTGCGCGTGGTGCAGGATATTTTCGGGAATGTGATCGCGCATTATCAGCGCGGCAATGCTGCCCCGCGCTATGCGTTTGCCGCGCATATGGATCACCCCGGCTATGTGGGCGAGGAATTCCTCGGTGGCGTCCCGGAAGAGTATCGCGCGAAGAAACCGCCGACCCGCGATTTCGGCGCCTTCGCGATGTGGGACCTGCCCGCCTGTGAAGTGAAGGACGGCCGGATCCATTCGCGAGCCTGCGATGATCTCATCAATTGCGTCACGATCCTCGCGCTCTTTCACGAACTCGAGCGGATGCAGACAGAGGCGAGCGTGATGGGTCTCTTTTCGCGCGCCGAGGAAGTCGGTTTTATCGGCGCGATCCATCTCGCGAAATCCGGCCACCTGTCGCACGACGTGACCATCGTCTCGTTGGAATGCAGCTCCGAGCGGAGCCCGGGTGCTGGAAAAATGGGCGAAGGCGTCATCATTCGCGTGGGCGACAAGACTTCGATTTTCAACGACGCGGACACCCGGGCCCTGACCACGCTTGCGGTGGAAAACAAGATTCCCTATCAGCGCTGCCTGATGAGCGGTGGCACGTGCGAAGCCACCGCCTATCAACTCTACGGCTATCGCGCCGCCGCGCTCTGCGTCGCGCTCGGGAATTACCACAATTGCGGCCCCGACACGACCATCGCCCCGGAATTTGTCTCCGTGGAGGATGTGCAGGGCATGGTGCGCCTGCTGGTCGCCGCGGCGACCGTCCCCGCGACCGCCAATCCGGCCGCCGAGTTGCGCGAAAAGCTGGAGAAGGGTCTCGAGAAGTACCAGCGGTTCATGTAACCGGGCCTGCCCGCATTTTCGAAATTTACGCGTCCGTGCTCATCGCTTTTCACAAACCTTACGGGGTCCTCTCGCAATTCACGCCAGATGGATCGCGGCATCGCCCCTTGGCGGATTTCGATTTCCCCAAAGGCGTGTATCCGCTGGGCCGTCTCGATGCGGAGAGCGAGGGCCTGCTCCTCCTGAGCGACGAGGCCGCACTGAATGCGCGCTTGTTGCATCCCACACGCGGTCACTATCGCACCTACTGGGCGCAAGTGGAGCGTGTGCCCGGGCGCGAAGCGCTCGCGCAACTCGAACGTGGCGTGCTCATCGGCGGACGCCAGACGCTCCCCTGCCGCGCGTGGCTGCTTGATCCGCAACCCGAGATGCCGCCCCGCGTACCGCCGATTCGCTTTCGAAAAAATGTGCCCGAGGCGTGGATCGCCTTGGAACTGGTCGAAGGAAAGAATCACCAGGTGCGGCGCATGACGGCGGCGGTGGGACATCCCACCCTGCGCCTCGTGAGAGTGAAGATTGGCCATTTCGAACTAGGCGCCCTCGCTCCCGGCATTTGGCGGGAACTGGGCGCCGCGGAACGTGCCGCGCTCTTTTCGGCGTAGCCGCGAATCTGAGTCGCTCTCATCGTATAAGGATTATCCTCAAAACCGGGATGGTTAGCTAGCGTGACACTCGTTTGGGAGGGAGCTTTTTTCGGGCACGAGCTACCTTGGCAAGGAGGTCGTTGGCTTTGGCCGTCCAGATAAATGGCTTTGGATCGCGGTTATGTTGGGCGATGTATTTTTCCAAAGCCGCGACCAATTCGGGTACGCTCCGGAAAACGCCACGTCGCAATCGATTGCCGGTGAGGTCGCGAAAGAAGCGCTCGACCATGTTCAGCCAGGAAGCGTTGGTGGGCGTAAAATGGAGGTGAAAACGCGGGTGTTTGCCCAACCATTTGTGCACCTTGGGATGTTTGTGGGTGGCGTAGTTATCCAGAATCAGATGCAACTCGCGATCGGCAGGAGTTTGCGCGTCGATCTGTTGGAGAAACTTCAACCTAAAAACGTGAATGGAGGAAAGTGACGCTTACGACCGTGACCGTGGCTTTCCATTGTGTTAAAACCAAGTTAACCTCTCCGCGCTCAGAACATTCCGCTGGCCAAACGGGCGGTCAGCAACGATTACAAGCGCTCCCATGAGCCTCGCAGTAGTCACCGGGTCCGCCGGATTGATCGGTTCCGAGACGTGCCGCCGCTTCGCCGCGGAGGGCTTCGCCGTCGTTGGCATCGACAATGATATGCGTGCAGAATTCTTCGGTAACGGCGCTTCGACCACTCCGATCCGTGAGAAGCTCATCCGCGAATTGCCTGGCTACCGCCATCACGCGCTCGACATCCGCGATGCGGCCGGGGTGGATACCCTCTTCCGCCAGCTTGGCAGCGCGGTGAACCTCATCGTCCACACCGCCGCCCAGCCTTCGCACGATTGGGCCGCGCGCGCCCCGCTAACCGACTTCGGCGTCAATGCCCTCAGCACGCTGCACCTGCTCGAAGCCACCCGCCTGCATTGCCCGGAAGCGGTCTTCATCTTCACCAGCACGAACAAAGTCTATGGTGACACGCCTAATCGCCTCCCGCTCGTGGAACTGGAAAAACGCTGGGAAATCCCCAACGACCACGCATGGCTACAGGGCATCGATGAAACCATGTCCATCGACCAAACGAAGCATTCGCTCTTCGGGGCCAGCAAAGTGGCCGCCGACGTGGCCGTGCAGGAATACGGCCGTTACTTCGGCATGAAGACCGCCTGCTTCCGCGGCGGCTGCTTCACGGGCCCGGCCCATGCGGGCACCGAACTGCACGGCTTCCTCGCCTATCTCATGCAGTGCACCGTGGCCGGCACGCCGTACCGCATCTTCGGGTACAAGGGCAAGCAGGTGCGGGACAACATTCATGCCCACGATCTCGTCGAGGCTTTCTGGCAATTCTTCCACGCACCACGCAGTGGGGAGGTTTACAATATCGGCGGCAGCCGCCACTCGAACTGCTCCATGCTCGAGGCCATCGAGATCTGCGAAGCGCTCAGCGGAAAGACGCTCGATTGGACCTATGCCGGGGACCACCGCACCGGTGATCACATGTGGTGGATCAGCGATGTCCGCCGCTTCCAGGAGCACTATCCTGGCTGGAAATACCGCTACGATCTACGGAGCATCCTGCGGGAAATTCATGCAGCCTGCGTACAAGCCTGATGCTTTCCTGCAAAGGCCAACATCCGCGGCGGCGTGCCCGATATCCCCGCTCTCCGCGGCGACTAAACAAGCTCGCCTCCGTCGAGCATTCAAGAGCTGGCCACCCTTTCCGCGCGCGGTCGCCGTGTCCGTCGCAATAGCTTTGCTCCCATGAAAAAAGAAGGCCTCCGCCACTTTGTGACAACGCTGCGCGCACGCGCGGATCGTTTTGTCGCCGACCATCCCAACGTGAAAACGATCGTCACCAACATCGGTTGGTTGTCCTTTGATACCATTTTGCGAATGGTCGTTGGCCTGTTTATCGCCACTTGGGTCGCGCGCTACCTCCAACCGAGTTACTTTGGGGAACTCAACTACGCGTTGGCCATTGTTGCATTGCTCGGGGCCCCGGCTGGGCTCGGCGTTTCGGATATTGTCGTCCGGGATATCGTCAATGGCTCCGAACAGGCAGCCACACTCTTGGGCACAGCTCTATTCAACCGGCTGGCGGCCGCATTGGTTTTTTATGCCGGTATCGTCGTTTATGCCTGGGAATTGCCGAATCCGCTCACGCGTCAACTGTTACTCATCTCCGGCCTCGCGTTATGCATTCAGGCATTAACCGTCTTCGGCTTGAGATTCAAAGCCGACCTGCGATCGAAGCTTCTAGTGATCGCGGGGAATGTAGGATTCGCCGTCTCGGCATTGTATCGCGTTTACCTGGTGCTGGCGCGCCGTCCCGTCGTAGAATTTGCCTGGGTCGCCATCGTGGAAGCCGCAGCAGGCGCCCTCATGATGATGGTTCTGTATTCGAAGTCTTACGCGGATCTCTCGCGGTGGCGTTTCTGTTTTCGCACGGCCAAACAACTCCTTGGCCAATCCTGGCCGCTCATTCTCTCCGCCATCGCCGTGACTACTTACATGAGAATCGATCAGATCATGATCGCTCAAATGTTAGGCACTACACAAGTAGGGTTGTATGCCGCCGCGACGAAACTCAGCGAAATCACCTACGTGATTCCAGCCATCCTTGCCGGAGCTTTGTTCCCCAGCGTCGTGCGAAGCAAGAGCTTGGGTCCGGAGCGATATGCAGCGCGCATGCAGGGTTATTTCGATGTCAGTGCCGGCCTTGCTTATTTGATCGTTATCCCTTGCGTGCTGGTTTCGCCGCTCCTCATTCACCTGCTGTACGGCAAAGAATACCAATCGTCTGCGGGCATTCTAACCATTCAGATCTGGGCACTGCTCTTTGTCTCACTCGGTGTGGCGAGAGAACAGTTTTTGGTTGCGGAAGGTCACCTCAAATTATCCTTCGTCTCCACGTCTTTAGGCGCCATTCTAAACATCGCGATCAATTTGCTTTTGATCCCTCGCTATGGCGCCGCCGGCGCCGCTCTTGCCACCGTGCTCACCCAATGCATTGTGGTTATGATGCCTCCCTTGTTGTACACTCCGACCAGGCAAATGTCGCTGCAACTATTCCGTGCCATTTTACTGCCCCTGAGAAGTAGGAGCTTATTGAGGGCCAAAAATATCCTAACCGTATGAGGGGCCGACTTCTAGATCTTTGGAGAAAAACATTCGCACATTCGCGTTGGCCGATACTCAATAGGTTCCTTCCCATCAGTTTGCTATCCTTCCGCAAGAGCGACATCCTGAAGACCAATCTCTTCGATTACCAACATATCGTCACCATCCGGCAGGGTATGCATTTCGCTTGATAAGATGACCCCTATTTTCGACACGCCCATCGTCTTCCTTATTTTCAATCGTCCGGACTGCACGGAGAAAGTCTTCGCCGAGATCCGGCGCGTCCGACCGCACAAGCTGCTAGTCGTAGCCGATGGGCCGCGCACCAATCGTCCCGACGACGTCGAGCATGTCCGTCTGGTCCGGCAGATCATTGATCAGGGTGTTGACTGGCCGTGTGAGGTGGAGAAGAATTACGCCGAGGAAAATATGGGTTGCCGCAATCGCGTTTCCTCAGGCTTGACCTGGGTTTTCGGGCGCGCGGAGGAAGCCATCATTCTCGAGGACGATTGCCTACCTTCTCCCGGATTCTTTTCCTATTGTGCGGAACTGCTCGCCCGCTTTCGTACAGATACAAGCATCATGGCCATCGGAGGATGCAACTCCGGTTTCGCCCCACCCAATGCGGATTATTCCTACAGTTTCTTCCGGCTTCCGCACGTTTGGGGCTGGGCGACCTGGAGACGTGCCTGGGCTCATTACGACGTCAATATGGCCAGTTGGCCGGATTTTCGCGATCGGCAATTGATCTATGATGCACTTCCACATCCTGCGGTGGCAGGCGCCTGGCAGCGGATTCTGGAAGACTCGTGGAATGGCCAAACTGACTCATGGGATTTCCAATGGTGCTATGCCGTTCTAAAGCAGAATGGCCTTTGCGTATCTCCCTCCCGGAATCTAGTCACAAATATCGGATTCAACGCTCAGGCGACGCATACGAAAGATTCAACGAATCGTTTTGGCTCCCTGCCGCTCGAATCCATGGATTTTCCTTTGAAACACGATCCTTACTTTGTGCCTGACGTTCGCCGTGAGTTGCGAATGCTACGAGACGTATTCGCCCCCTCCCTCGTCTCGCGTATTCGGCGCAAGGTCAAGCGTCTCGCGAAAAGTTTCGCTCGAACCATGTCTTGCAATTTCCACCGCGCATAAATCCCCGAGCATCAACGGCACCCGCCTCCAGCGCTCAATGAATCCAAATTCGCCCCACCCCTCCCTGGCTTTCCGCGCCGCCCACTGGGTGCACATGCTGCACGAACATCTGTTTTCCGCTTACCGCTTAAAGCGCTGTCAAATGCCTCTGCGAGAGGCGCTCGATCCGGTCGAACGCGAATTCGTTCTGCAGTTTGCTTCCGCGTTCCGCCAGCCAGACCTGGTGGTCTTCGATATCGGCGCCAGCCGTGGCGTGGTCACCCGGGCTCTGGCGAAACTAGCCAACGTGAAGACCATCCATGCTTTCGAGCCCATTCCCGATTCTTTCAAACTCCTTCGGAAACACGTTGCCGGTTATCCAAACGTGACCTGTCACCAAATCGCCCTCGGCAGCCAGAACCAGAAGGGCGAATTCCATGTTAGTTCTCAGCCCGATTCCAGTTCGTTGCTGCCCATGGCACAAGCTCACAAAACCGAGTTTCCCGGCAGTGCAGACAGTCATAAAATCGACGTGGAAGTGTCGCGGTTGGACGATTTTTGCAACGTCCAACACCTTCCTGCGCCCGATGTGATCAAAATAGATGTCCAAGGCTATGAACTGGAAGCACTGAAGGGAGCGGAGCAGACCCTGCAGCGTGCCAATTACTGCATCATGGAAGTGAGCTTTGTGCCTCTTTATGAGGCTAGCCCGATCTTTGACGACATTTATCAGTTTATGATCGCGCGTGGATTTATCCTGCGTGGCACCGGAAAAGTCGCGGTTAATCAATTCTGCTCGCCTTTACAAATCGACGGCATCTTCGAACGTGTGCGTTGAAGTCTTCTCAGACGCCGGGCGGAACGCGCCGGATGTTCAGAACGCTTCTGAAACTGAATTTCCGAGTCCTGGATGCGCCAGCCTCTTTTGGGTATAGGACGCATGTCCCAGAAAGCATGGCTGTAAGGCGGCGATCTTCGCCGCCGCGCATGGGCAAATGACGCTGAATCTCGAGAGGCGGCTAGTGTAGTGCTTCGTAATTAGCAGAACATTTTCTTCTCTGGAGCGTTGGGAGTTGCGAGAGTAGAACCATGCGCATTCCTCGCACCGCTTCCCCATCGAATGAAGATCTGCAATGGCTGCGCAAGCAGGCATCCAGCGCCGTAACCTCCGAGCGCTTGGCCGAGCGTTGTCGGATTGTTTTGCTCGCGCTGGAAGGACAAAGCTATCTGCAGATCGCGGATGCGCTGTCGATCACTCGGCAAAAGGCCTCGCGGTGGTGCGGGCGGTTTAACGACGCGGGTCGTGCGGGGCTGGAATTTGATGCGCCCGGGCGCGGACGCAAGCCGGTCTACGGCGCGGAAATGGAGGCGCTGATTGTCGAGAAGACCTTGCGGTCACGTCCGCCGGCGGCGACGCAGTGGAGTCAACGTTCTTTGGCCAAAGCGTTGGATGTGAGCGACAGCACAGTGGGCAGGGTTTGGCGTGCACATGGATTGAAACCTCACTTGGTGCGGACTTTCGGCTCTTCGCTATTTTGAGTGGGAAGTGGCCGCGAAGCGGAAGGGAAGAGGATCAGGGAACCACGGTTCCCCGAACCCCTCCTCTAGGGGGAACAGAGACCGTTTCGCTGGCAGAGTGAGATTGACGGGTGGGTAGGATTGGGAGGCAATAGCGGCGATGGACGCCAAAGAACTTTTCACCCTCGCGCTGCAACTGACCCCGGAATGGCAGGTCACTGATTGCAGGTGGAGGTGCCCTGGGCGCGGCCGGGCAGTGGTTTTACCTTGATGTTCGAAGCTTGGGCGATGCTGCTGTGCAGCCAGATGCCGGTTTTGGAAGTGGGCGCTCTTTTGGGTGAAGAGGACACGCGCCTGTGGCGTTTAGTGGCGCACTATGTGGAAGCGGCGCACGCGCGGCG
>Ga0068855_100002302_pt1 | contig 23614 bp, 21 predicted proteins | sample KBSCornC52_FD_66592 | JGI IMG/M metagenome (GOLD analysis project Ga0068855, IMG submission 66592) | Corn rhizosphere microbial communities from Kellogg Biological Station, Michigan, USA - KBS Corn C5-2 | ecosystem: Host-associated > Plants > Roots > Rhizosphere > Soil ...
GCCGACGCCGGCGACATCCGCATCGACGGCCAGCCGATCTCGGCCAAGCCGATCCACCAGCGCTCTCGCCTGGGCCTGAGCTACCTGCCGCAGGAAGCCTCGATCTTCCGCAAGCTGACGGTCGACGAGAACATCCGTGCCGTGCTGGAGCTGCAGTTCGACGAGAACGGCAAGGCGCTCAAGGCCGTCGACATCGACAAGCGCCTGGACGGCCTGCTCAACGACCTGAGCCTGACGCACCTGCGCGACTCGCCGGCGCCGGCGCTGTCCGGCGGCGAGCGGCGGCGCGTCGAGATCGCGCGCGCGCTGGCCACGCAGCCGCGCTTCATCCTGCTGGACGAGCCGTTCGCAGGCGTCGACCCGATCGCCGTCATCGAGATCCAGCGCATCATCGGCTTCCTGAAGGCGCGCGGCATCGGCGTGCTGATCACCGACCACAACGTGCGCGAGACGCTGGGCATCTGCGACCGCGCCTACATCATCAGCGAGGGACGCGTGCTGGCCGAAGGCACGCCCGCGGAGATCGTCGAGAACCCGGACGTGCGACGCGTCTATCTCGGCGAACACTTCCGCATGTAGGCGGCGCTCCCAGGACTCCGATCATGAAAGCCTCGCTGCAGGTCCGCCTGTCGCAACACCTGGCGCTGACGCCGCAACTGCAGCAGTCGATCCGGCTGCTGCAGCTCTCGACCCTGGAACTGCACCAGGAGATCGAGCAGATGATGGAACAGAACCCGTTCCTCGAGCCCGAGGAGGACGCACCGTCGCCCGAGCTGCCGCTCGAAGCGCCGGACGCGAGCGCCTCGGCGGGCAGCGGCGATACCGTCAAGGCCGCCTCCGACGCCGAGGCCGACAGCCGGACCGGCAGCGAAGGCGGCGACGAGCCGGCCGGCGTGGACGCCGCCGAATTCGGCACCACCGAGCGCGACGACTGGGAGAACGGCACCGAGCGCGACGACTTCGACGGCATCCGCGAGCTGCCCACGTCCGCCAGCGGATCGTCCAGCGACAACGATGACGACTTCGAGCGCCAGGGCCGCGCCGACGCCGGCATCACCCTGGAAGACCACCTGCGCACCCAGCTGAGCGGCCTGCGCCTGTCGGACGAGGACGCCGCCGCGGTGCACGTGCTGATCGAATCGCTCAACGAGGATGGCTACCTCGCCGACTCGCTCGAGGAGATCGCCGAGCGCCTGGCCGAAGTGCTGGGCGTGCAGGGCGAGGAAGAGCACGAGGAGCTGATGGACCGCCTGCAGTGCGGCCTGAACTTCCTGCAGAGCATGGAGCCCACCGGCGTGGGCGCGCGCTCGCTGGGCGAATGCCTGTGCCTGCAACTGCGCCAGAAGACGCCTGCCAAGGCCACCGCCGTCACGCTGCTGGCCGCGCTCAAGATCTGCACCGAGCACCTGGCCCTTCTGGCCCGGCGCGACTTCAAGAAGATCGCGCAGCTGATCGAGGTGGACGAACCCACCGTGCGCGCCGCGCAAGGCCTGATCGTGGGCCTGGAGCCCAAGCCGGGGCGCCCGTTCGCGCGCGCCGAGGCGCAGGTGATCGTGCCCGACGTCATCGTCATGAAGGTGGCACGCCAGTGGAAGGCCGTGCTCAACCCCGACGTGATGCCCAAGCTGCGCGTCAACGACCTGTACGCGCAGGCGATCAAGTCGCAGCGCGCCAGCGGCAGCCAGCTGTCGGCGCGCCTGCAGGAGGCGCGCTGGTTCATCCGCAACATCCAGCAGCGCTTCGACACCATCCTGCGCGTGTCGCAGGCCATCATCGAGCGGCAGAAGAACTTCTTCTCGCACGGCGCCATCGCGATGAAGCCGCTGGTGCTGCGCGAGATCGCCGACGAGCTGGGGCTGCACGAGTCCACCATCTCGCGCGTGACCACCGCCAAGTACATGTCCACGCCGTTCGGTACCTATGAGCTGAAGTACTTCTTCGGCTCGTCGCTCAACACCGACGCGGGCGGCAATGCGTCGTCCACCGCGGTGCGCGCGCTGATCAAGCAGCTCGTGGCCGCCGAGAGTCCGGCCAAGCCGCTGTCCGACAGCCAGCTCGCCGAGATGCTCGAGGCCCAGGGCATCCAGGTGGCGCGCCGCACCGTCGCCAAGTATCGTGAAGCGCTGAAGATCGCGCCGGCGAACCTGCGCCGCACGGTCTGACCTTCCCCTCGCGTCCGCGAAGAGCGGGCGTCCTCCAACGTGCCAAAGGGTGCACCCGACATGACCGCCAAGCCCGACTTCCTGTTCGTCACCTGCGCCAACGGCAGCGAGGAGCTGCTCGCCGAGGAGTGCATGCGCATCCTCGGCACCCGGCAGGGCATCGTCGCGGGACGCGGCGGCGTGATGGTGGACGAGAACGTCGAGCACGCGATGCGGCTGAACCTGCACAGCCGCATCGCGCAGCGCGTGCTGTGGCCGATGGTCGACGCCGAGTACCGCAACGAGGACGACCTGTACGAGCTCGGCCGCCGCATCAACTGGTCCGAATGGATCACGCCCGACGAGACGATCCGCGTGGACGTCACCGCCCAGCGCTCGCCGCTGCAGTCGCTGAACTTCGCCGCGTTGCGCATCAAGGACGCGGTGTGCGACATCATGCGCGAGATGGCCGGCGCGCGGCCCAGCGTCGACACCCGTTTTCCCGATCTGGCGATCAGCCTGCACGTCGGCGAGACGCACGCCTGGCTGGCGATCGACCTCTCCGGCGAGGCGCTGTTCAAGCGCGGCTGGCGCGAACAGCAGGGCGAGGCGCCGCTGAAGGAGACGCTGGCGTCCACGCTGGTCTACGCCGCCGGCTGGCATGGCCGCGCGGCCGACGGTGGCCTGCTCGACCCGTGCTGCGGCGCCGGCACCATCGCCATCGAGGCGGCGCAGATCGCCTGCAACGTGGCGCCCGGCCTCACGCGGCGCTTCGCCTTCGAACGCCTGCGGCCCTTCCTGGATTACTCGAAGCAGTGGGGCCAGATGCAGGTCGAGGCGCGCGACGCCATCGTCAAGCCGGCGGTGCCCATCTGGGCCGGCGACGTGTCGTTCCGCATGACCGACTTCGCGACGCGCAACGCCGAGCGCGCAGGCGTGGCGCATGCCATCGAATTCAAGACGGCCGACGCCCTGCAGCGCCCGGCGCCGGCCGACCACGGCTGCATCGTGATGAATCCGCCCTATGGCGAACGCATCGATGCCAAGGGCCGCGGCAGCTCGGCGGCAGGCGCCCGGGCGCCGCGGACGTTCGCGAGCCCGCGCACGGACGAGCGCCCGCGCGGTCCGGGCGCGGACGCGGTCGCGCGCGAGCAGGGCCCGGCGCGCACGGGACGCGAATTCGCCGTGGCCGGCGATGGCGGCGACCAGGCAGCGGGCGAGTTTTTTGCCCAGTTGGCTGCGCACTGGAAGCGCCACTACAGCGGCTGGACCGCGTGGGTGCTGAGCCCCGACATGAAACTGCCGAGCGCCATGCGGCTCAAGGAAAGCCGCCGCATCCCGATGTGGAACGGGCCGATCGAATGCCGCCTGTTCCGCTTCGACATGGTGCGCGGGTCGGCGCGGGGCCCCGCCGCGGCCGCGGTCGGCGACGACGTCTCGTAGCGGGCAGGCGCTCGCGGAGCGGGCACGGCCGCGTCGGTCGATCGTGTTTCCAGCTGCGTGCAGCCGAACCGAAACGCCCCGAAAGGAGATCCCCATGCCCATCCGCACTTCCACCCCGCTTGCCGGCTCGCTGGCGCTGGCCACCCTGTTGAGCGCATTCGGCGCCTCCGCCGCCAGCGTGCCGGGCCACCACGCGGCCTTCCTGCACGCGCTGAGCGACCTGCGCCACGCGCAATGGAACCTGACGCACCGACCCGGCGACGCCGCCGTCAACGAACAGGAACGCATCGCGGCCGCGGAGACCGAGCGCGCGATCTCCGAAGTCATGCAGGCCGCCGGGGACAACGGCGAGAACGTGGCGCAGCAGGAGCCCGTGGATGCCACGCTCGACGAGCGGGGTGCCCTGCACCACGCCCAGGACCTGCTGGAGCAGGCGCGCCAGGACGTGTCGCAGCAGGAGGACAACCCGCAGGCGCGCCGCCTGCGTCACCACGCGATCGAGCACATCGATCGCGCCCTGCAGGCCACGCGGCACGCGATCCGCGACGTCCAGCAAGGACGTTGAGGGGACACGACGGCACGTCGTTCGCGCCACGCGCCCGGAGGGGTCTGGCCTCTCCTCGATTCGCGCCATCCCGCCGATCAGGGACGCAACGCCGCACGCGAAGAGAGGACAGCCTGATCCCGATCGCCAGCGAACCGGGGTCAGGCCTGTCCTCGCATCGCGGCGCCAGCGTCGGCCTTCGGCAACCACACGGCGCGATTCGAGGAGAGGCCAGACCCCCTCGGCCCCGCGTCGGCGCGCCACCCTCTACTGCGCGCGGTGCAGCGCGAGGCCGCCCTTGACCAGCACCGGCTCGACGCTCGCGAAGCCGGCGCGCAGCAGCGCGTCGCGCTGCTGATCGACCGTCATGTAGAGCTGGTCGTTGGACAGCCCGTCGCCGCCCAGGTAGTGGTCGCAGGCGAGGTAGCGGCCGCCGGCGGCCAGCAGCGGGCGCACCTGCGCGTGCAGGGTCGCCGCGTGGTCCTTGTGGCGCAGCTCGTGCACCGCCTGGTGCGTGACGACCACGTCGAACGGGCCGAGCCCGTCGACCCACGCCGGTTCGCGGAAGCTACGCTCGATGAAGCGCACGCGCGCGGCGCGCACGCCCAGGCGCTCGGCGGCCAGCGCGTGCATCGCCGGCGAGAAGTCGAGGGCGACGTAATCGAGGCCGGGCCAGGCCTGCAGCAGGTGTTGCGCGAGGAAGCCGGGCCCGGAGCCGAGCTCCAGCACGCGCGCGCCATCGCGGCCGATCTCGCGCGCAAAGGCGTCGAAGAACTCGGGACGCACGGGGCGCCGGGCCAGCGCGCTCTCGGCCCAGGGGCGGGCATCGGCCATCAGCCGCAGGTCGATCGGGCTGGGGACGTCGAGGGTTTGGGGCATGGTCGGTTCCAAGGTTGACGGATCGTGCAGTCTGCCCGCGTCGCCGTGAAGAAGCCTTCGCGGTTCGCGCCGGATCTGTTCACGCCGCCAGCAGCACGGCCATCTGCGCGAGCCAAGCCAGCGGTGCCGTGTCGGCGCGCAGAACCAGCCGGCCGAGGCTGACGCGCGCGAAGCCGCGTGCGACGGCGGCAGCTTCCTCGTCGGCCGCCAGGCCGCCCTCGGGCCCGCTCAGTGCCAGCCAGCGGCCCGCGGCCGCCGGCGCGACGGCGCGCGCCAGCGGCGGCGCGCCGCCGGTGCTCATCACGAAGCGCCCGGCGTGGCCGTCGTCGGGCAGCGCGGCGAGCCAGGCGGCAACCCCGCGCACCGGTGCGACCACGGGCACGCGCGTGCGGCCGCTCTGTTCGGCGGCGCCGACGGCCACCGCCTGCCAGTGCGCGACCCGCCTGGCCGCGCGCTCGCCCTCGAGCCGCAGCACCGAGCGCTCGGTCTGCAGCGGCTGGATGACGGCAGCGCCGAGTTCGGTGGCCTTCTCGACCAGCGCGTCCATGCGCTCGTTGGTGGGCATGCCCAGGGCGATCTCGAGCTGGAACGGCAATTCGCGTTCGATCGCCTCGTGCGCGCCGACACGCACGTCGACGTCGCGCTTGCCCATGCGCGTGACCTGCGCCGCCCACTCGCCGCCGCGGCCGTCGAACAACCGCAGCGCGTCGCCGGGCTGCAGCCGCCGCACCTGGACGTGGCGCGCAGCGTCCTCGGGCAACGCCAGCTCGAGGTCGGCGGACAGGGGCGATTCGACGTACAGGCGCAGGGACATGGCACGGGCGGAACGGAGGACAACCCCCAGTGTGCCGCATGCCGCCGCCCGCCATGCCGCGCTACGATGGCGCGCCTGCCCCACGCCACCGCCCCGCGTCCCATGAGCGCCCCCCTCCTGCCCACGCCCGACGCCGACGCGCTGCTCGCGCAGGCCGACGCCCTGCACGACGACGACCCGCCGCGTGCGCTTCAGATGCTGCGCGCCCTCGACATGGCGGCGCTGAGCCCCGGCAGGCTGGGACGGCTGTCGTTCCTCCTTGCGCATGTCGCCGGCGAGAAGTTCGGCCTGTGGGGCGAGGCCGTCGCCGGCCTGCGCGCGGTCGTGGCGCACGCGGGGGCGGACGTCACGCCGCTGATCCTGCGCCACGCCGCCATCGCCGCGCACCTGGCCGCCGACGACGTGCTGGCGCGCGACTGGACGCAGGCGCTGGCGGCGAGCGCCGACGCGCCGCTGGACAAGGCGCGGACGCTGGTGGCGCTCGGCGCGGTGCAGTTCTCGGCGAGCCGCCTGTCCGCGGAGGCCGCCGCACGCCTGGCCCTGCACGCGCTGGCGGCGGCCGCCGCGCTGCAGGACACCCCGGGCAGCGGCCTGGACGCCGCCTTCGGCGCGGTCACCAACAACCTCGCCTCCGAGCTGCTGGAGCGCCCGCTGGCCGACCTGGCCCAGCCCGACCTGCGCGACGCGCTCGCGCGCGCCGCCGAGCTCGCGCAGCGCCTCTGGGACGGCGCAGGCACCTGGGTCCAACGCGAGCGCGCCCGCTACCTGAGTGCGATGGCCGCCAATGCCCTGGGCCGTGGCGACGCGGGCGCGGCGCATGCGCGCGCGGGGCTGGCGCTGCTGGACGAATTCGACGTCGACGACGGCGAGCGCGTCGACCGCGCGTTCCTCGAACTGGAACTCGCCGCCGGATTGCGGCTGGCTGGCCAGCCCGGCCGCGCCGAGGCGCTGGCCCGCGCGCTGGCGCTCGCGTCGCGCTTCGGCGAGCCCTGGCTCGATCGCTGGTTCAGGGATCGCCAGGCACGCAACGAGGCGCTGGCGGCGCATTACGGGCGCTAGGCAGCAGCGCGCCACCGAACGGCGGGTCAGGCCTGCGGCCAACCTGCCCTGCGGGCGCAGGGCGCGGCGTGTCGCGGAACGGCGGGTTACGCCTGCGGCCGGAGTACCGATCCGCCCACCTACCGCGCGAGCGCCGCCCGCACGATGTCGCGCGAATACGGTGCGGCGACGTCGCACACGAAGCGCTGGAAATCGCCGTGGGCGGCATCGTCGGCGCGGTCGGAGACGGTGCGCACGACGCCGAACGGTCGGCCGAAGTCGTGGCAGACCTGCGCGACGGCAGCGCCTTCCATCTCCACGGCCAGCGCATCTGGCAGCGCGGCGCGCAGCAGGTCGCTCTCGGCCAGCGTGGCCACGAAGCGGTCGCCGCTCACGACGAGCCCCTGGTGGATGACCGCCGTGTCGGCATGCACGTTGGCGGCGGCCACCGCATGGCTGGCCTGCAGGAGGCGGGCTGCCCACGCGGTGTCGGCGTCGAACCGGGCGCGGCCGGTCAGCGGCACCTCCCAGCGCGGGAACAGCGGCTCGGCATTCATGTCGTGCTGCAGCAAGGCGCTGGCGACCACGATGTCGCCCACGCGCACGCCCGTGCCCAGGCCGCCGGCCACGCCGGTGAACAGCAACGCGCGGGCGTCGAAGGCATCGAGCAGCACGGCCGCCGTGGTGGCCGCGGCGACCTTGCCGATGCCGCAGCGCACCAGGATCACGTCATGGCCGTCGAGGCGACCGAAATGGAAATCGCGACCGGCGCGCCGCTCGGTGCGCAGGCCTTCGAGGCAGGGCCGCAAGGCGGCGATCTCCTCGTGCATCGCGCCGACGATGGCCAGGCGCGTCATGCGACGCTGGTCTCAGAACCCGTGAATGAATCCGGCGCGCTCGAGCGGCGCGTCAAAACGAGTCCGATCAAGGCGCAACGCACAGCCGTCGCTTGAGCTACGGCGAGCATCTGCACCGCAGAGCGGGCCCGTTTTGACGTGACGAGCGGGCGTGTCGGATTCGTTCACAGGGTCTCAGTCCGTCGCACCGAGCTGCTTGCGGAAGCGCGCCGCCGATTCCTCGCCGTGCGCCTTGCGGATGTGCTCGACGAATTCCAGCGCCACGCCCTGGATGCCCGCGAGGTCCGAGCAACCCTCGATCTTGAGGATCAGGCGATAGCCCTTGATGAGGCCGAAGCGCTCCTTGGCCTCGTGCGTGAGCAGCGTGTACAGCGCGTCGTACGTCCAGTCGCGCACGGCGACCTCCACCGGCACGCGCTGGTGCACCGTCTTGCCGGCCACGGCGCCTTGCGGGGCGATCAGTTTGGCCGAGATCAGCACCTCGAGGTCGGCCGGCGTGCTGCCGTTGACCTTGCCCAGCCACGCGTCGCCGCTGCAACTGCCGTCGATCACCATCAGCAGGTTGCGGGCAGGACGCGACATCTTGATCGTCTGCGAACGGATCTCCGCCTTGCCGGCGTCGGTGCGTACGTAATGATCGGCAAAGGTCGTGGTCATCATCGAGGTTTCCTGACAGCCTGCGGCTGGCTATGTCGTCACTTGCCGTCCCGCAACTCGCGCCGCAGGATCTTCCCTACATTGGATTTCGGCAGGTCGGCGCGGAATTCAACGACCTTCGGGCGCTTGTAACCTGTAAGATTTGTTTCACACCAGGCCCGTACATCGGCTTCGGTCATGGCGGGATCCTTCTTGACGATGACCACCTTGACTGCCTCGCCGGCCTTCTCGTCGGGCACCCCCACGGCCGCGCATTCGAGCACGCCGGGCATCAGGTTGACGACGTCCTCGACCTCGTTCGGGTACACGTTGAAGCCCGAGACGAGGATCATGTCCTTCTTGCGGTCGACGATCTTGAAGTAGCCGCGCTCGTCCACTAGGCCGACGTCGCCGGTGCGGAAGTAGCCGTCGGCGGTCATCACCTTGGCCGTCTCGTCGGGGCGCTGCCAGTAGCCGGCCATCACCTGCGGGCCGCGTACCGCGATCTCGCCGCGCTCGCCCACGGGCACCTCGTTGCCGTCGTCGTCCAGCAGCGCGATGTCCGTGTCGGGCATCGGCATGCCGATCGTGCCGCTGTACGCGGTGGTGTTGACCGGGTTGCACGAGACGGCCGGGGACGTCTCGGACAGGCCGTAGCCTTCGCAGATCGGGCAGCCCGTCTTCTGCAGCCACAGCTGGGCCGTGGCCTGCTGCACCGCCATGCCGCCGCCCACGGACATCACCAGGTGCGACCAGTCCACCGTGTCGAAATCGGGATGGTTGGCCATCGCGTTGAACAGCGTATTGACGGCCGGCAGGCTGTGGAAGGGCTGGCGCTTGAGATCCTTGAACATCGCCGGGATGTCGCGCGGATTGGCGATCAGCAGGTTGCACGAGCCCATGCGCAGGCCCAGCATCATGTTCGTGTTGAAGCCGAAGATGTGGTACAGCGGCAGGGCGCAGATGGTCACGATCTGCGTGCCCGGCGCGATCTTGCCCAGCGCGGGCTGGTACCAGGCGTCCGACTGCAGGAGGTTGGCCACCAGGTTGCGATGCAGGAGCACCGCGCCCTTGCTCACGCCCGTGGTGCCGCCGGTGTACTGCAGCACGGCGATGTCGTCCGGGCCCACCTTGACGGGCTTGAAGGTGGCGCGGCGGCCGATGGCGATGGCGTCGTTGAAGCGCACGGCGCCGGGCAGGTCGAACGCCGGCACCATCTTCTTGACGTGGCGCACGACGTAGTTGACCAGCGTGCCCTTGAGCAGGCCCAGCATGTCGCCCATGGACGCCAGCACGATCTTCCTGGTGGGCACCGCGTGCAGCACATCCTGCAGCGTGGTGGCGAAGTTCTCGATGATGACGATGGCCTTGGCCCCGGAGTCCTTGAGCTGGTGCTCGAGCTCGCGCGGCGTGTACAGCGGGTTGACGTTGACCACCACCAGGCCGGCGCGCAGCAGGCCGGCCACGACGACCGGGTATTGCGGCACGTTGGGCATCATGATGGCGACGCGGTCGCCCTGCGCGAGGCCCAGCGTCTGCACGTAGGCCGCGAACGCGCGCGACAGCTCGTCGACCAGGCGGTAGCTGAAGTCCTTGCCCATGAACTTGTACGCGGCCAGGTCGGCGTACTTGCTGAAGCTGTTGTCCAGCAGTTCGACCAACGACGCGTATTCGCTTGCGTCGATGTGCGTCGCGACCCCTTCAGGGTAGTTCTTCAACCAGTTGCGTTCCATCTTGTCTCCGGCGTGCGGGCGTGTAGCAGTAAAAGGAATTCTTGTGGGGACCTTATCCGATTCTCGCGATCGGTTCGGCGTCGTGCGCGCAGGAAATCACGTCATTCGACGGCTTTGAGCATGGCCTCGACCACCTTCTTGGCGTCGCCGAACACCATCATCGTCTTGTCCATGTAGAACAGGTCGTTGTCGAGCCCGGCATAGCCGGCCGCCATCGAGCGCTTGTTGACGATCACGGTGCGCGCCTTGTACGCCTCCAGGATGGGCATGCCGTAGATCGGCGAGCCCTTGACCAGCGCCGCGGGGTTCACGACGTCGTTGGCGCCCAGGATGATCGCGACATCGACCTGGCCGAACTCGCCGTTGATCTCGTCCATCTCGAACACCTGGTCGTAGGGCACCTCGGCCTCGGCCAGCAGCACGTTCATGTGGCCGGGCATGCGCCCGGCGACCGGATGGATCGCGTACTTGACGGAGACGCCCTTGCTGGTGAGCTTGGCCGCCAGTTCCTTGACGGCGTGCTGCGCGCGCGCCACCGCCAGGCCGTAGCCCGGCACGATGATCACGCTCTCGGCGTTGCCCAGGATGAACGCGGCGTCGTCGGCCGAGCCGCTCTTGACCGGCCGCTGCTCTGCCGCGCCGGCCGCGGCCGCGCCCGGCTCGGCGCCGAAGCCGCCCAGGATCACGCTGAAGAACGAGCGGTTCATCGCCTTGCACATGATGTAGCTCAGGATCGCCCCGGAGCTGCCCACCAGCGAGCCCGCGATGATCAGCATCGCGTTGTTCAGCGAGAAACCGATGCCGGCGGCGGCCCAGCCCGAATAGCTGTTCAGCATCGAGACGACGACGGGCATGTCGGCGCCGCCGATCGGGATGATGATCAGCACGCCCAGCACGAAGCTCAGCGCCAGCATGAGGCCGAACGCGACCGGGCTCTCCGTCGCCACGAACGCGATGCCGCATCCCAGCATGGCCACGCCGAGCGCCAGGTTGAGGAAGTGCTGGCCCGCGAACTGCACCGGCGCACCCTTGAACAGCCGGAACTTGTAGGTGCCCGAGAGCTTGCCGAACGCGATGACCGAGCCGCTGAAGGTGATGGCGCCGATGGCCGCGCCCAGGAACAGCTCCAGCCGGTTGCCGGTGGGGATGGGCTCGCCCCGGGCCAGCCCCGGCTCGAGCGCCGACGGTTCGGCCACCGCCGCGATCGCGATGAACACCGCGGCCAGGCCGATCATGCTGTGGAAGAACGCCACCAGCTCGGGCATCTTGGTCATCTCGACCGTCTTCGCGCGCCAGGCGCCGTAGCCGCCGCCGACCACCAGCCCCAGCAGCACCCAGCTCAGGCCCAGCGGCGTGCCGGCGAGCTTCCAGATGAGGGCGCCGGTGGTGACGGCGGCGATGGTCATGCCCACCATGCCGAAGACGTTGCCACGGATCGAGGTCGTGGGGTGCGACAGCCCCTTGAGCGCCTGGATGAAGCAGATGCTGGCCACCAGGTACAGCAGCGTGACGAGGTTCAGGCTCATTCGTTCCCCTTCTTGTGCATCTTGTCGAGCGTGGCCACGAGCAGGCCGATGATCGAGTCCGCGAGCGCCATCGACCCCGCGGCCAGGATCGCCACCAGCAGGATGAAGCCGGCGCGGTCGCCGGGCATGGGCGACAGCAGGCGCAGCGCGTACAGGAACAGCGCGACGCCGGCGATCAGCTGGAGCACGCGCCAGAACGGGCTGCGCGGCGGCGTGGCGGGCACCAGGGTCGTCATGCCTCGTCCTTGGCGGCGGCCGGACGTTCCTTCTTGCGGAACATCTCCAGCATCCGCCGCGTCACCAGGAAGCCGCCGAACACGTTGACCGCGGCCAGCGCGACGGCCAGCACGCCCATGGTCTTGGCCAGCGGGCCTTCGGTGAGCGCGGCCGCCAGCATCGCGCCCACGATGACGATCGCCGAGATCGCGTTGGTCACCGCCATCAGCGGCGTGTGCAGCGCCGGCGTGACGTTCCACACCACGTGGTAACCGACGTAGATCGCCAGCACGAAGATGATCAGGTTGATGACCGTGGGGGAGACGAGTTCCATGGGGACTCCTTCGATGCGATGGATTCGTTGACGGCGTCGCGCGCGGGGACGGCGGCGCTCTCGCAGGTCATGCCCGCTTGACTTCGCCTTCGTGCGACATGAGGCAGGCGGCCACGATGTCGTCCTGCAGGTCGAGGTGGAACGCTGCTTCCTTGTCGATGACCAGCTTGAGGAAATCCAGCACGTTGCGCGCGTACAGCGACGACGCATCCGCCGCGACCAGCGCCGGCAGGTTCGTCTCGCCGACGATCGTGACGCCGTGCCTGACCACCGTGCGGCCGGCCTCCGTCAGCGGGCAGTTGCCGTCGGTGCCGGCGGGGCCGCGGCCGGCCGCGATGTCGACGATCACCGAACCCGGCTTCATCGACTTGACCATGTCCTCGGTGACCAGCACCGGCGCGGCGCGACCCGGGATCAGCGCGGTGGTGATGACGACGTCGGCCTGTGCCACGCGCTTGGCCACCTCCCCCTTCTGGCGCTCCAGCCACGACGGCGGCATCGGCCGCGCGTAGCCGCCGACGCCCTCGGCGGCCTCCTTCTCCTCGGCCGTCTCGTAGGGGACGTCGATGAACTTGGCGCCCAGCGATTCGACCTGCTCCTTGACGCTGGGGCGCACGTCGGTGGCCTCGATGACGGCGCCCAGGCGCTTGGCGGTGGCGATGGCCTGCAGGCCCGCCACGCCCACGCCCAGGACGACGACGCGCGCCGCCTTGATGGTGCCGGCGGCCGTCATCAGCATCGGGAACAGGCGTTGGTACTTGTCGGCCGCGATCATCACGGCCTTGTAGCCGGCGATGTTGGCCTGCGACGACAGCACGTCCATGCTCTGCGCCCGCGTCGTGCGCGGCGCGGCCTCCAGCGCGAAGGACGTCAGCCGGGCGGCGGCCAGCTTGCCCAGGCCGTCGCGGTCGAACGGGTTGAGCAGGCCCACCAGCACGGCGCCGGGCTTCATCAGGCCGAGTTCGTCGGACTGCGGGGCGCGCACCTTCAGCACGAGGTCGGCACCGAGGGCCGCGCCGCGGTCGACGATCTCGGCACCCGCGGCGACGTAGGCCTCGTCCGTGGCGCTGGCGGCGACGCCGGCGCCCGACTGCACCCGCAGCACGTGGCCCTGCGCCTTGAGCTTCCTGGCCGTCTCCGGCGTGACCGCCACGCGCGTTTCGCCCGCCGCCGTCTCCAGCGGAACACCGATCAACATGGATGTCTCCTCGCCAACTTCGTTGTCCTGGTCCGCAAGAACCGGACCTGTCACACAGGCCCCGGCCGGGCATGCGCGCCCTGTCGCAATGGGCTGCCCCTGCGCAATAGCGGCACAGCTTACACACATTGCAACCTGCCGTTTAGTGGCGCGCCTCGGGCGGATGAGGCGTGCACGCAACGCCACACCCGCCACCGCCATCCCACGGATTCGCTGGCGGGCGCGCCCCGGCGCCGCCACAATCGCCGCCCATGGCAGCAGATCGTTGGAAGCCGAGCGTCACCGTGGCGGCCGTCATCGAGAAGGACGGGCGCTACCTGATGATCGAGGAGATGACGCGGGACGGCCTGCGCATCAACAATCCCGCCGGTGGCCTGGAGGCCGGCGAATCGCCGCTGGACGGCGCGATCCGCGAGGCGCTGGAAGAGACCGCCTGCCACTTCACGCCCGAGGCGCTGCTGGGCGTGTACATGGCGCGCAACCCCGATTCGGAGCGCGGCCCCGGCGTCACCTACATGCGCTTCGCGTTCTGCGGCACGGCCAGCGACCCGGTGCCCGGGCGCCCCCTGGACAGCCCCGTGGTGCGCACGCTCTGGATGACGTTCGACGAGATCGTCGCCGCCGCGCCGCGCCTGCGCGGGCCGCTGGTGCTGCAGTGCATCGCCGACCACCGCGCCGGCCGCCGCCTGCCGCTGGACGCGATCTACACGCATCCGAGCGTGGCTTGCCCGCAATCGGGCCCGGGCACCGCGGAACCCGACGACCAGCCCTGAGCGCCCGTCAAGCACCTTTGGCCCTGCGCCGGCGTCGCGAAGGCCCCGTTTCCTACAATCGAAGCATGTCTGCGAAGCGCGTGGTGGTCGGCCTGTCCGGCGGGGTGGATTCGGCGGTGTCGGCCTGGTTGCTGAAGCAGCAGGGGCACGAGGTCGTCGGCATCTTCATGAAGAACTGGGAAGACGATGACGACGACGAGTACTGCTCGACGCGCCAGGACTTCCTGGATGCCGCCAGCGTGGCCGACGTGCTCGACATCGAGATCGAGCACGTCAACTTCGCCGCCGAGTACAAGGATCGGGTCTTCGCCGAATTCCTGCGCGAGCACCGGGCCGGCCGCACGCCCAATCCCGACGTGCTGTGCAACGCCGAGATCAAGTTCAAGGCCTTCCTCGACCACGCGATGCGGCTCGGCGCCGAGCGCATCGCCACCGGGCACTACGCGCGTGTGCGCCGGAACGAGGCCACGGGTCGCCACCAACTGCTCAAGGGCCTGGATCCGGGCAAGGACCAGAGCTACTTCCTGCACCGCCTGAACCAGGCACAGCTGGCGCAGACCTTGTTCCCGGTGGGCGAGCTGCACAAGACCGAGGTGCGCCGCATCGCCGACGAGATCCGGCTGCCGAACGCGCGCAAGAAGGATTCGACGGGCATCTGCTTCATCGGCGAGCGGCCGTTCCGCGAATTCCTCAACAAGTACCTGGCGCACGACCCGGGTCCGATCCTGGACGACCGCGGCCGCAAGCTGGGCGAGCACGTCGGCCTGAGCTTCTACACGCTGGGCCAGCGGCAGGGGCTGGGCATCGGCGGCGTCAAGGACAAGCGCAGCCAGCGCGGCGGCGGCGAGCACGCGCCGTGGTTCGTGGCGCGCAAGGAACTCGGGACGAACACGCTGCGGGTCGTGCAGGGGCATGACCACCCGTGGTTGCTGTCGCGCCGGCTCAGCGCGATGGACCTGGCGTGGGTGGCGGGGCAGGCGCCGGCGCCGGGTGCGTTGGCGGCCAAGGCGCGCTATCGCCAGCCCGACGCGGCCTGCACCCTGGAGGCGTCGGCCGACGCCGGCGCGATCTGGCTGTCGTTCCCCGAGGCGCAGTGGGCCGTCACCCCCGGGCAATCGGCCGTGCTGTATGACGGCGAGGTGTGCCTGGGCGGTGGCGTGATCGAGTCGGCGCAGACGCTGGGCTGAATTCCGCGGGGGGCTTGGCGGGGTGGATCCTGCGACTTCGCGCAGGATGACGGCGCTCGTTGCCGCCGCGGGCGGATGCTGCGACGTTCGGCCCAAACGCCGTCATTCCGCGCGCAGTCGCGGAATCCACCTCCGTCGATGCCGCGCCGCGCGCAAAAGTGGATCCGCGACTTCGCGCAGGATGACGGCGCTCGTTGCCGCCGCGGGCGGATGCTGCGACGTTCGGCCGAAACGCCGTCATTCCGCGCGCAGTCGCGGAATCCACCCCCGTCGATGCCGCGCCGCGGCAAAGGTGGATCCTGCGACTTCGCGCAGGATGACGTTTTGCCTTCGGAGAACGCTTCCGCTGTCGCCTTGGTGCCGTCGAGCAAGTCCCAACTCGTGGCATGCTGCGACGCCCACGCCACCAAGGATTCCCGATGCTGACTTTCGCGCTTGTTCTCGTCGCCCTGATGGCGCTGCTGCACGTGTACATCCTCGTGCTCGAGATGTTTCTTTGGACCACCAAGCGCGGGCGCAAGGCGTTCGGCACGACCGCCGAATTTGCCGAGGCCAGCAAGGTGCTGGCCGCCAACCAGGGCTTGTACAACGGCTTCCTGGCCGCCGGCCTCGCCTGGGCGCTGCTCAGCGGCGACGGCTGGGAAAGCTACAAGATCGCCATGTTCTTCCTCGGTTGCATCCTCGTGGCCGGCCTCTACGGCGGCGTGACGGCCAACCGGCGCATCCTCTTCATCCAGGCGCTGCCCGCGCTCGTGACCATGGGCGTCCTCAGCGTCGCCGTGCTGGGCCAGGTGGGCATCGCCGGCGCGCACTAGGCCATATCCGTTTTTCGCGCATGGAACTGCGCAACAGCGGGTTGTGCATATCGATTGGGGTTCGATAATCGTTTTCGTCAGATAACGATCACGAGCCCGCCATGAACTTCCAGCAATTGCGCTCCGTGCGCGAAGCCGTGCGCCGCGGCTTCAACCTGACCGAGGTCGCCCAGGCGCTGCACACCTCGCAGCCCGGCGTCAGCCGCCAGATCCGCGAGCTGGAGGAAGAGCTGGGCGTCGAGATCTTCGTGCGGGTCGGCAAGCGACTGACCGGACTGACGCAACCCGGCGCCGCCGTGCTGCCCTGGGTCGAGCGCCTGCTGCAGGACGCCGAGAGCCTGCAACGCGCCAGCGAGGAATTCACCCAGGGCACCACCGGCGTGCTGACGATCGCCGCCACCCATTCGCAGGCGCGCTACGCGCTGCCGACGGCCGTGCGCGACTTCCGCGCCGCCCATCCGGGCGTCCAGCTGCAGCTGCACCAGGGCTCGCCCGAGCAGATCGCGCAGATGCTGCTGACCGGGACGGTCGACATCGGGATCGCCTCGCACCTGCTGGCCGAGCGGCCCGAGCTCGTCGCCCTGCCCTGCTACCGCTGGACGCACTCGATCGTCGTGCCCGAAGGCCATCCGCTGGTGGCCGACGGCGAGGTCACGCTCGAGCGCCTGGCCAAGTACCCGATCATCACGTACGACATCGGCCTGACCGGCCGCTGGAGCATCGACGCCGCGTTCAAGCGCGCCGGCCTGCGGCCCGACATCGTCATCACCGCGATGGACGCCGACATCATCAAGACCTACGTCGACCTGGGGCTGGGCGTCGGCATCCTGGCCTCCATCGCCATGGACGAGGACCAGCCCGGCCGCCTGCGCGCCGTCGATGCGCGCCACCTGTTCTCGATCAACACGACCAGCGTCGCGGTGCGCCGCGGCGGGCTGCTGCGCGGCTACGCCTACGACTTCATCCAGACCTTCGCGTCGCACCTGACCCGCGAGGTGGTGGAAGCAGCGCAGGCCGCGCCCAGCGACACCGAGCAGGCGCCGCTGTAGAGCAGCGCTCCGGCCGGCGCCGGACGGCGGGTGACAGCATCGGCGGGGCGCCAAACGGCGGGTGATGCCTTCGGCCGACCCGCCTTGCGCTCCCGGTTCCCGGCCCAAGCGAGAACTTTCCAACGGAATCGCGGCTCCCTGACCGGCGAATTCTCAAGCCTGGGCGGCACCATCCGATGGACGATGTGATGCGCCCCGATTCCGCAGGCGCTCCCGTTGCCCGATGACCCGGTGAACTCGCTGCCGCCCGACCTCGACCCCGCCCCCGTGCACGACGGCACGGAGGCACCGGCGCGCCTGCTGGAGCAGGCCGACAGGCTGCTCTACATCGACATCCGCGGCGCCGGCGCGTTGGGCCAGAAGGTGCTGGACGCCACGCGCGACGACCCCACGCTCGCGCTGCGCGGCGAGGCGCACTTCCACGTGGCCTTCGCGCTCGCCCGCACCGGCCAGTCCGAGCGCGGCGTCGCGCACAACGAGCTCGCCCGCGCCTCGTTCGCTGCCCATGACGACGCGCGCGGCCTGCTCATGTGCGACCAGTTCGACGCGCTGCACCTGCAGATCCAGGGCAAGCTGCAGGAGTCGCTGGCGCTGCACCTGCGCATCCTGGCGCGCAGCGCCGACGTGGCGCGCCGCCCGGTCGACCTCTACATCTGCCACAACTCGCGCGCGATCACGCGCAAGCTGCTGGGCCAGCACGACTACATGCTGCTGGACTTCTACGAGGCGCTGGCCACCGCCAAGTCCTGCGATTCGCCCGGTCCGCACCTGAACTCGCTGACCAATTTGGGCGGCAGCCACACCGACCTGTGGAACCTGGGCGAGGCGCAGAAGCTGTCCGAGCAGGCGCTGGACCTCGCCGAGGCCGCGGGCGCGTGGTCCTCGTTCGCGGTGGCGGTGTTCAACCTCGCACAGATCTACGACGGGCTCGGGCTGCACGAGCGCTGCGCCGCGATGCTCGAGCGCATCCGCCGCAACAAGGATCGCATCCTGCCGGGCGTGCTCGCGCGCAACACGCCGCTGATGGCGATCGCCCACCTGTGCGCGGGCGACATCGAAGGGGCCGGCGCGTGGCTGGACCCGGGCATCACGCCGACGGCGCAGGTCGAGCCGAGCATCCGCACCGACCACGCCCGCGCCCACGCGACCTGGCTGCTGGCCACCGGCCGCGCGGCGCAGGCGCACGAGATCGTGAAAGCGCACCTGGCCACGGCCGCGCAGGCCGAGCTGCACGATCCGCCGTACTCGCGCATGCGCCTGCTGCACGTGGCCACCGACGTGTGCGAGTCGCTGGGCGACACCGCCTGCGCGCTGCGCCACCTGCGCGAGGCGCAACGCCTGTACGAGACGCTCGTCGACCGCAGCGCGCGCGCCGGCTTCATCGCCACGCAGGTCGCACACGAGACGGCCCTTGCGCATGACGACCGCGACCGCGCCCGCGAGGCGCAGGAGCGCGCCGAGGTCGACCGTCGCCGGCTCGCCACGCTGAACCTCGCGCTGGAGGAGCGCATGCGCGAATCGCAGCGCCTGAACGCGGCGCTGCAGCTCAAGATCGCCGAGGCCGAGGCCCTGCAGGAACAGCTGCGCGACCAGGCCGTGCGCGATCCGCTGACCGGCCTTTACAACCGCCGCTTCCTCGACGAGGCCAGCCTCGCGCGCATCGCGCTGGCGCGCCGCCAGGGCACCGCGGTCGCGATCGTGCTGATCGACATCGACCACTTCAAGCAGATCAACGACCTCTACGGCCACGGGCGCGGCGACCAGGTGCTGCAGGCCTTCGCCACGCTGCTGCGCGACCGCATGCGCCGCAGCGACATCGTCTGCCGCTTCGGCGGCGAGGAGTTCGTGCTGCTGCTGGACAACCCCGAGCCCGACGCGCTCCTGGACCTGCTCGGCAAGACCATGCGCCAGTTCCGCGCGATGCGCTTCGGCGCCGGCGAGGACCTCACCGACGACTGCACCTTCTCGGCAGGCATCGCGTGGCTGGGCGCCGACGGCGTCGACTTCGAGTCGCTGGTGCGCGTGGCCGACCTGCGCATGTACCGCGCCAAGGCCGCGGGCCGCGCACGCATCTGCGACGCGGACGCGTAGCAACCACTTCACGCGGCGGCCAAGCGCGTCGCGCGCGCATGGGCGATCGTGCGCCGGCCATCGGCGAACCGGCGGAATGTCGTGCGCCCAGCGGAGATCACCACTTCGCACGCGGCGGAAGCGGTTTTTCCTCCGGGCGAAGCTCCGCCCGCTCGCCCGGCCGCACGCGGCCGGCGACCTGCGCGGTCAGCGCACCTTGGCCAGCAGCGCGGTCAGTTCACCGAGCACTTCACCGATCTGTTTTCGACCTCGCGCATCGCCCCCCAGCCGGCTGCCGAGCTCCTGCTCGACCAGGCTGACGGTCATGTGCACGTAGGTGCTGTCCAGCGCGCGGCGGACCGCGACCAGCTGGCTCGCGACGTCGATGCCGGGCTGGCCGGATTCGATCATTCGCTGGATGCCTCGGAGCTGCCCTTCGGCACGCTTGAGGCGGTTGAGCATTTCACTGCGGCTTTGTTCATCGACAAGCACGGACATTTTTTGATCCCTCCAACCGGCAGCGCTCTTGTGGGCCACCGCACCGTCATTGTGGGCATTTCACGAAATTTGCATAGGTGGTGCGGTACCCGTTCGCCACGAAAACCCCGGAAATATCGGGGGGGATGCCGGGGGGGCGCGGGTTTGCACGATGCGATGGGTCGAACCCGCCCCGGAAAGCGCGGTGAAACGCATCGATACGGCCGACCGTATCGTCGGGCGCTATCGACGGTGCAGCCGGGCGTCAGCGCGCGCGGGCGAGCAGCGTCGCCACCTCGGCTGCGGACCGCACGCCCAGCTTGCCGAACACGCGCGCGCGGTGCACTTCCACCGTGCGCACGGAGATGCACAGTTCGTCGGCGATGACCTTGTTGAGCTTGCCGGCGGCCACGCGCTGCATGACCTCGCGCTCGCGCTCGGACAGGCTCGCGAGCCGGGCCGCGGTCTCCTCGCCCTTGGAATCGGCGGCCTGGCGCGCGGCGTCGACGGCCAGCGCGCGCGTGACCTTGTCGACGAGCGCCACGTCGCCCGAGGGCTTCTCGACGAAGTCGAACGCGCCCTTCTTCAGCGCCTCCACGGCCATCGGGATGTCGCCATGGCCGGTGAGGAACAGCACCGGCACGCCGCTGCCGCGCGCCATCAGCGCGTCGTGCACCTGCAGGCCCGACATCGGCTCCATGCGCACGTCCAGCACGATGCAACCGGCCAGCGGCGCTTCGTCGGCCGCATCGAGGAATTCCGGGCCGCTCGCGTACGCGCGCACCGCCAGGCCATGCGACTGGAAAAGAAAGGTGAGTGCGTCGCGCACGGGCGCCTCGTCGTCGACGAGATGCACCATCGGTTCGGGCGGCCTGGCTTGGAGCGGTGTGGCGTTCATGGAAGATCCTCGGGTTGCTCGTCGCGCAGCGCGTCGAGCTGCGGCAGCTCGGACGGGGGCCCGCCGGCGGCGGCCAGCGGCAGCGTGAACGAGAAGCGTGCGCCGCCGAAGGCGCTGGTGGTGGCGTCGAAGGCGCCGTGGTGCGCCTCGATGATGGAGCGGCAGATCGCGAGCCCCATGCCCATGCCGTCGGGCTTGGTCGAATAGAACGGCGTGACCAGCTGCTCCACGCTGCGGCCACGCAGGCCCGGGCCGGCGTCGTCGACGTCCAGCCGCAGGAAGCCCTCGTCGTCGCCCGCGCCGGGTCGCGCGCCCGCGCCGGCGCGCGCGATGCCCACGCGAAGCCGCCGCTGGGCGGCGGGCACGCCGGCCATCTCGTCGCACGCATTGCGCACGAGATTGAGCACGACCTGCTCGATCAGCACCGGATCGGCGTCGACCTGCGGCAGGCCGGCCGGCACGACCCATTCCACGTGCAGCTGCAGCCGGCGCAGGTCGCGTCCCAGCAACGCCAGCGCGCGGTGCGCGGCCTCGGCGAGGTCCATGGCCTCGCGCTGCGGGCTGCGCCGCGTGAGGAATTCGCGGATGCGCTTGACGATGCGGCCCGCCTCGCCGGCCTGGTCGCCCAGGCGCGTCATCGCATCCAGGATGCGAGCGTCGGTCTGCCCCGCGCGCTCGAGCAGGCGCTTGACGCCCGCGGCGTAGCCGGTGATCGAGGTGAGCGGCTGGTTGAGCTGGTGCGCGAGCGCGGAGGCCACTTCGCCCAGCATCGTCAGGCGCGCCTGGTGCGCCATGGCGTCGGTCTGGTGGCGCTCGCGCTCCTCGAGGCGCTTGCGCTCGGTGATGTCCAGGATCGAGCCCATCCAGCCGATGTGGCGCCCGCTCGCGTCGACAAGCGGCGCCTCGAAGATCATGACGTCGATCGGCTGCCCATCCTTGCGCACCCAGCGCGCCTCGTAGCCGTCGCGCGGCGCGCCGCCGGCCATGTTCCGCAGGTGGCGCGACATGCTGTCGGCGATGGCGTCGGGCGGCCAGTAGGGCATCGGCGTGGCCACGCCGATCAGCTCCTCGGGCGCGAAGCCCACCAGGTCGCAGAACGCCCGGTTCACGTAGACGAGCTGGCCCTCGATGTCGCGCGCCCGCAGGCCCACGGTCAGCGAATCCTCCATCGCCTGGCGCCACGCGGCCTCGGTGCGGAGCGCGGCCTGCGTGCGCAGCACCTCGTTCATCTGCCAGCGCAGCAGCGCGGTGGCCACGACGATCATGAGCAGGAACACGGCCATCATCACGATGGGCAGGCGCAGCCACCACGGCCGCGGCGCCTCGTGCAGCGACAGCTCGAGATACGTGTCGGGCATCGCGGGCTCCAGGCTGTGGCGGTGCGACTGCTCCGGCGGGGCCTCGCGGTCGCCGGCCTTGAGCGGGTCGGCCACCACCTGGCCATACCCGTCGACCAGGCGCACGTCGTACTCGTGCGCGAGCCACCACGGCACGGTCTGGCGCAGCAGCATCGAGGGCGGGTAGCGCACGACGAGCTTGCCCGCGGGCCGGCCGAGTGCGTCGTGCAACGGGGCACTCAGGTGCGCGCTGATGCCGGGCCGCTCGGTGATGCTCGTGCCCTCGGGCACGACGGTCACCAGGCGCGTGTCGCCGTCGATCCAGCTCACGCTCTGCCACAGCCGCGCGAGGCCGTCGACCACCGCCTCCTGGTGCGCGAGCTCCTCGGGCCGCTGCGCGATGTCGAAGCTGCGCGCGAGCTCGTTGAGCTGCACCTGCTCCTCGGCGACGCGCTCGGTGATCTGGCTCTCGAGCGACAGCGAATCGGTGATCAGCTGGCGCTGGCGCGACTCGAGGTCCGCCCGGTCCGACAGCTGCAGCCACGTCGCCACCGACACCGTGAACAGTACCGACAGCACCAGCGGCACCCACCACCAGGCGCCGCGCCGCGCCAGCGCGCGCGCCCAGCGCCGGCTCGGGGGCGGCGTCAGGCTGGGCGGCGATGGCGTCTCGGGCTGCATGGCGGCAGTCTATGTCGGGGCGCGCCGGCGCACACGCGGCGTGCCGGGGCGATGTGGGAGTCCACAATTTGCCCGCGCAGGGGGGGTGCCGACAATCCGTTCACTCGAGACGAGCCCGTGTCTTGCCGTGCAGCCTTGCGGCAGGCTCATATCCGACAACGAATCCAATCGACCCCAGGAGACCCGCATGCACACCACTTCCCGCCGCCAGGTACTCGGTGCCACCGCCGCGCTTGCCACGGCCGGCGTCAGCTCCGTCGCGCGCGCCCAGGCCCCGATCCTCATCAAGTTCAGCCATGTGGTGGCGCCCGATACCCCCAAGGGCAAGGGCGCGACGCGCTTCAAGGAGCTGGCCGAGGAGCGCACCAAGGGCAAGGTCAAGGTCGAGGTCTATCCGAACAGCCAGCTGTACAAGGACAAGGAAGAGATGGAGGCGCTGCAGCTGGGCTCCGTGCAGATGCTCGCGCCGTCGCTGTCGAAGTTCGGCCCGCTGGGCGTCAAGGAATTCGAGGTGTTCGACCTGCCGTTCCTGTTCAAGGACACCAACGCGTTCAAGAGCGTCACCGAAGGCGCGCTGGGCGCGCAGCTGTTCGCCAAGCTCGAGCCCAAGGGCATCCGCGGCATGGCCTACTGGGACAACGGCTTTCACCAGATGTGCGCCAACCGCCCGCTGCACCACGTGGCCGACTTCAAGGGCCTGAAGATGCGCATCCAGTCGTCCAAGGTGCTCGACGCCCAGATGCGCGCGCTCGGGGCGATCCCGCAGGTGATGGCGTTCTCCGAGCTGTACCAGGCGCTGCAATCGGGCGTGGTCGACGGCACCGAAGGCACGCCCTCGAACTTCTGGACGCAGAAGATCTACGAAGTGCAGAAGCACATCACGCTGTCGAACCACGGCCACCTGGCCTATGCGGCCATCGTCAACAAGAAGTTCTGGGACGGCCTGCCCGCCGACATCCGCACCACGC
>Ga0068855_100002304_pt1 | contig 23604 bp, 23 predicted proteins | sample KBSCornC52_FD_66592 | JGI IMG/M metagenome (GOLD analysis project Ga0068855, IMG submission 66592) | Corn rhizosphere microbial communities from Kellogg Biological Station, Michigan, USA - KBS Corn C5-2 | ecosystem: Host-associated > Plants > Roots > Rhizosphere > Soil ...
GTCAGCATTACGTTGACTGATTTGCAGGCCAACCCCACGGATGTGGCGCAGCTTGTTAGCGACCTTGATTTCACGTTGAGCAACGGCGCTACGGTGGGAACGCTAACGTCAAGTTCTGGCCAGCTGGTCACCATCTCCAACCATACGGCCACACTAGGCGCCACGGCGGCTACCGGATGGGGTGTGAATAACAATGTTTCCGGAGGCATACAGTTGGATGCACTGGGATTCATCGGGCCGGCGAACTTGATCATTGGACCGGGTCCTTATACGAATGCGAATGGTTCAATTAACGACAACAGCGGTCATAATCCCTTTCTTAACGGAAGCGCCACCTTTTTACTTTCCGTTGCTGGCGTGACTGCCGATACCAACATCACTAGCGCCACGTTTTCCTTCGGGACGACTGAGGGCGCGGAACTGGTGACCGGTTGCGCCGTGGGAGCCGCAAGGTGCACCAGCACCACGGTTCCTGAGCCGATTTCTCTGGCGTTGACGGGAAGCGGCCTGTTGGGGCTCTTTTTCCTTCGCCGACGCTCGGCCCGCTAATCGCGGCACCGAAGTTGGCATAGGTTGCAGCACAATTCTGAGGGGGGCAGGCTTTGGCCTGCCCTCATTTTCGTTTTATACCCCAGAGTTTTTATTCCCCCTATACGCACCCGAAGTTCCCGCCGCCAAAAGGCGCATCCGCTTTCCAGGCTGAGTTGATATACTTAAACCGGAGGCTTGAATGCCATCTCGTCGCCGTACGTATTTCTTGGTGCCGCTTTTTATCGCACTGTGTGCGCTTACCGTCGTTCTTTTAACCGATAGTCACGTTTCAGCTGCGTCCCCAGCCGATGATGCCGTTGGCCAGAGCATGAAATCCTTCACCTCCGTCTATGACGTGGTGGAGCAGAATTTCGCCGACAAAGTCGATGCGGACAAGGCCATCTACAACGGGGCCATTCCGGGCATGTTGCGTACGCTCGATCCGCACTCCAATTTTTTCGATCCCAAGGCCTACGCGGCTCTGCGCGAAGATCAGCGCGGCCAGTATTACGGCGTCGGCATGCAGGTAGGCCCGCGCAACGGCAAGACCATGGTGATGTGGCCGTTTGAGACTTCGCCAGCCTATCGAGCGGGCTTGCGCCCCGGCGACATGATCGTCCAGGTGAATGACAAAAAGACGGATGGCCTCAACACTTCAGAGATCGCGGAATTGCTGAAGGGCCCGCGGGGCACCAAAGTCCAGGTCACCGTCAACCGCGACGGCAACCCCAAACCTCTCACTTTCGAAATTGTTCGCGACGCCATCGCGCGTCCCAGTGTGCCGGAGGCTATCTGGCTGAAGCCCGGGATTGCCTACATCAACGTCACCCAGTTCGGCGAAAACACCAGCAAGGAATTCGAAGAGCAATTCCGCAAGCTGGGCGAGAACAACATCAAAGGTCTGGTTCTCGACCTCCGCGGGAATCCCGGCGGTCTGCTGAATGAAGGCGTCGAAGTGGCCGGCCATTTCCTCAAGAAGAACGACCTGGTGGTGAGCCACCGCGGCCGCGCCCAACCCAATAAGAATTACTATGCCCGTTCCGATAACGGCGGCAAGAGCTACCCGGTGGTCGTGGTAGTGAACCGTTCCTCCGCTTCGGCGGCCGAAATCGTCACCGGCGCTTTGCAGGATCATGACCGCGCCTGGGTTTTGGGCGAGCCGACCTTCGGCAAGGGTTTGGTGCAGACCGTCTTCCCTTTGAGTGAGAACACCGGATTGGCGCTTACCACCGCGCACTACTATACCCCCAGCGGCCGTTTGATCCAGCGCGATTATTCAAACATATCGTTCCTCGATTATTACTACCGTACCCGTACCGAGCAGAAGGATATGAGCGACGTGAAAATGACCGATAGCGGCCGTACGGTCTACGGCGGCGGCGGCATCACGCCGGATGAAAAATACGAAGCCGCCAAGCTCAATAAGTTCCAGATCGAAGTGCTGCGCAAGTTCGGCTTCTTCAACTTCTCGGCGGCTTACTTCGGCCCCAAGGCCGATGCCCACCTCCCCAAAGGCTGGGAGCCCGACGAGAAACTGGTCAACGAATTCCACGACTATTTAATGAAGAATGGCTTCCAGTTTACCGAGGCCGACTTCACCGCCAATCATCAGTGGGTCAAGGAACAGCTCAAGCGCGAAATGTACATCACCGCGTTTAGCTGGGAGCAGTCGGTTCGCGTGGGCATCCAACAGGATCCAGAAATCGCCCAAGCCGTCGACGCCATGCCCAAGGCCGTAACGCTGATCGAAACCGCCAAGAAGCTATTGGTACAGCGCATCAACCAGCAGGAACACCTGCCGCGCTAAGGTTTCTCTAGACTGACCTCCTCTGCCGCGCCGGGCCTCCGGGTCCGGCGTCGCAGCGCGCTAAGATAATACCTTGCCCCCCCAGATCACCGTCCTTGACGCCGGAGGACAATACTGCCATCTCATCGCCCGCAAAGTTCGCGAACTCGGCGTCTATGCGGAAGTCGCGCCCAGCGAAACCCCCGTTTCCGCGCTAACTGGCCGTAGAGGCATCATCATTTCGGGCGGGCCCTCCAGCGTCTACGACCCCGGCAGCCCTACCATAGACCCTGCCCTGCTCTCCTCGGGCACTCCCGTCCTCGGCATATGTTACGGCCAGCAACTGATGGCGCATTTGCTGCGCGGCGGCGTCGAAAAAGGGGACAAGGGCGAATACGGAATCGCTCAGCTCGATCCGGCCGCTTCGGCTGGCCTGTTCCGCGGCGTCACCGGCCGCCAGCAAGTGTGGATGAGCCATCGCGACCTGGTAGTACAGCCTCCCGACGGTTTCGACGTGCTGGCCACCACTCCCACCTGCCCGGTAGCCGCGATGGGATCGCCCGCGCTGGGCCTCTATGGCGTCCAATTCCATCCCGAGGTCGCCCACACGCCCTGCGGCAAAACCATCTTGTCTAACTTCCTGTTCGACGTCTGTGGATGCACCACCGACTGGGACCCCGCCGGTCAGTTGCGCTCCCTCGAAGAACATATCCGCCAGGTCACCGCCGGCCGCAACGTCTTCTTCTTCGTCAGCGGCGGAGTCGACTCAACCGTCGCCTACTCGTTGTGCCTCCGCGCCCTGGGCCCTGACCGGGTCCACGGCACCTACGTCGACACCGGCATGATGCGTGAAGGCGAAACCGAGTTCGTGCGCGGCCACTTCGCAGCCCTCGGCGCGCGCTCTTTCTTCGTCGAAGACGCGCGTGAGCTATTCCTCTCTGCCTTGGCCGGTGTCACCGAGCCGGAGCAGAAGCGCCACGTCATCGGCGAAAAGTTCGTCGAAGTGCAGCAGCGCATCCTTGAAAGCGAACACTACCTCGACGGGCGCTGGATCCTGGGCCAGGGGACCATCTATCCGGACACCATTGAATCCGGCGGTAGCGCCAAAGCTGATCTGATCAAGACCCATCACAACCGCGTCGCTGGCATCCAGAAACTCATCGACGAAGGCCGCATCCTGGAGCCGCTCTCGTCGTTCTACAAGGATGAAGTCCGCGTTATCGGCCGCGAACTGAGCCTTGCTCCCGAACTGCTTGACCGCCATCCCTTCCCCGGCCCGGGGCTCGCTATCCGCTGTCTTTGCGCCAGTTCCGAAGCGCAACCCCAGCGGGTGGAGGAAGGCTGGATTCTTCCCGTCCGCTCCGTCGGCGTGCAAGGCGATTCGCGAACCTATCGCCCGGTGCTTGCGGTTGAAGCGGTTCCCGCCAGCGAAGACCAAGTCGCCGACCTCACCAATCGCCGTCCCGATGTAAACCGCATCATCGGCGTCGCGTTCACCTGCCGGGCGATCGCGAGCCTCAAGGTGATGCCGGCTTATCTCACCGCCGAGCGCATGGGGCGACTCCGCCGCGCCGACGCGATTGTGCGCCGGCTCTCGCACGAGTCCGCTTTCGACCAGACCGTTTGGCAATTTCCGGTGGTTTTGATTCCGCTGGGCACCCATGAACGCCCCGATTCGGTGGTGCTACGGCCCATCGATTCCGTGGATGGCATGACGGCGCGCGCCGTGCGCCTGCCTGAGGGCCTGCTGGGACAAATGGTACAGGAATTAATGGAAGTGGAAGGTGTGGCCGGCGTGTTCTACGATCTCACCAACAAGCCGCCGGCCACTATCGAGTGGGAATAAACTATTCTTTCTTCTTGCCCGCGCCGCGTCCCGCGCTCGATGGCGGAACCCTATTCTTGGCGCGCAAGTACACCGCTAAGGTCCCATACATTTCGTTCGAATGGATCACGCCAAAGTCCAGCACTCCAAACACGGTCTTGTCGCGCCCGAACATTTTGACCATCTTCGTCGCATCGGCGTCGGTCGCGGCCGCGTAGATCGGATCGCAAAAGCCGAAAGCCGTCTTCAGCGCGGCCTCGGCGTCAGCTTTCGAGGTCTTGCTGGCGTCGATCTTGGGAGCCGCCTCGCCCTTCGCCATCCCGCACAGACCGGCCTGCACTTCGGCAATGTGCACCACCGCCGCACCATAAGTGCGGCTGCCCGGCCCCGGGACAAATCCGTAGTCGCTCTCGGGCATGTCTGCGGCCGCCTTCATCACAGTTCCCTTGATCTGCGCGTAATTCTGCTTCAGTTCCGTGGTCAGCGGATTCTGGGCATATAGAGCAGTCGTGCCCGCTAACGCCGCGAGCATTATCAGCTTGGATTTCATGCTTTGCAATATCTCCCTTGGATGATATGAGTCACTACTTTTAATTTTACTCCGCAACCGTCTGATGACGCACCGCTGAGGGCAGGTCCGTTCTCTCCAGGGAGCTGGAGTTCGGGCCGCAAGATGCCGTCAGTCCCCATCTGGCGCTGTTGAGCCCGGACTGCTCGGCGGAGCCTTCCGCCGGGAGCGAATCTCCGCCAGACGCTGCGCGATGCGCTGCTCGATACCGCGCTCGGTGGGTTGGTAGAACTCCATCCCGCGCAGGTTGTCCGGCAGGCACTCCATGGTGTTCATCGCGTCCTCGAAGGCATGCGCGTGCTGATAATCCGCGCCGTAGCCCCATTCCTTCATCGGCTTGGTGGGAGCATTCCGCAATTGCATGGGCACCGGCAGCGCGGTGGTCTTCGCCACGGTTTCGCGAGCCGCATTCAGGGCGTGGTAGGCCGCGTCGGATTTAGGCGCCACTGCCAGATACAGAGCGATCTGCGCCAGCGCCTGATCGCCCTCCGGAACCCCCAAGAAGTGGACCGCCTGCTGTGCCGCCACCGCCTGCTCCAACGCTCGCGGGTCGGCCAGGCCGATGTCCTCGATCGCCATGCGCATCAGGCGGCGCGCCAGGTACAGACGGTCTTCGCCCGCTTCGAGCATGCGGGCCAGCCAGTATAAAGCCGCGTCCGCATCGGACGACCGCACGCTCTTGTGCAGCGCCGAAATCAGGTTGAAGTGTTCCTCGCCGCTCTTGTCATAGAGCAACATTTTGCGGCCGAGCACCGACTCCACCGCTTCGCGGTCGAGCACGCCTGCTTGCGCCACTGCCGACGCCAGTTCCAGCAGATTGTACGCCGCCCGCGCGTCGCCATTCGAGTACACCGCAATCTGCTCCAGCAACTCGCGCGGCGCAGCCAGCGCTAGCACCTTCAGCGCCCGCTCCAGCAACGTGACGATTTCGTCTGCCGCCAGCGCCCGCAGCGCGTACACTTTGGCGCGCGACAGCAGCGCCGACACTACTTCGAACGACGGGTTCTCGGTGGTGGCGCCGATCAAAATGATGTCGCCGCGCTCTACATACGGCAGGAACGCATCCTGCTGGGCCCGGTTGAAGCGGTGGATTTCATCCACGAACAAAACCGTGCGCCGGCCCATCCGCCGGCTCCGCTCCGCGTCCGCCATCACGCTCTTGATCTCTTTGATTCCGCTCAGTACCGCGCTGAATGGCACAAAATCGGCTTTGGTCAGGCGCGCGATCACCCGCGCCAGCGTGGTCTTCCCCACCCCCGGCGGCCCCCACAAGATCAGCGACTGCAATTCATCTTTCTCGATTTGCACCCGCAGCGGCTTGCCTGCGCCCAGGATGTGCTCCTGTCCGACGAAGTCCTCGAACTTCTCCGGGCGCATGCGCTCCGCCAACGGACGTTTAGCATCTCCTTCGGAACCCGCGGACCCCGGCGGTGTTGTGTCGAAGAGACTCATTCCACCCGCGCCCCTCTCTGCCGGCGCGCCTCATAGAGTAGAATCCCCGCAGCCACGGCAGCGTTCAAAGATTCGACGCCGGCTGTCGGAATTCGCAAACCGACAGCCCGCCCGGACAACTCGGCGCTTACCCCGTGTCCCTCGCTGCCGATGATGATCCCGCATGGAGCGCTCAAATCGGCATCCCGCACCAGTTTCTGCGCCCGCGGCATAGCGGCATACCAGGCCAGTTCCAGCCGCAGAATTTCCTCCGCCTCGACCGCAGCGGCTAACGGCACCCGGAACGCCGATCCCGCCGAGCCGCGCAAGCACTTCGGATTATAAGGATTCACCGTTCCCTTTAGAAACACCACTCCCGTGGCGCCAAACGCCTCGGCGGCCCGCACAATCGCTCCAGCATTTCCAGGGTCCTGGACGCCATCGAGCACCACTACCAACGCCTCGCCGCGCATCATCTGCTCCAGCGTCGCCAGCGCCGGCCGGACCAGCGCCATCACCCCCTGTGGCGTCTCTGTCGAAGCCAGTTCGCGAAAGGTCTTGTCGCTGACAATCCTCGCTTGCGGATAATGCAGGTGCGCCGACTCCGCCACAATCACCGCGCCCACCTCGCACTTTGCCGCCAGCGCCTCTTCAAGCAGATGCGCTCCTTCGGCCACCGCGTAGCCGTCTTCGGTGAGGGTTCCCTTCGAGACGGCGCGGCGGATTTGTTTGACTAACGGGTTCTTGTCGCTGAGAGAGTCCACTACAATGATTCTGAACGCCCAGCATAACGCAGATGAGACGGCCCCTGACATGGATTGCGGTAGTTCTTGTGTGCATAGGCGCCGCCGTCTCACTGACCAAGGTGCTGTCAGTGGCTCGCGCGATCCGCCGCCAATCGACCGTTGACGAAGTACGGCCCGCCGACGTCATCCTGGTTCTGGGCGCGGCCGAGTATCGCGGGAAACCGTCACCGGTACTGGAAGCCCGTCTCAACCACGCCTTGTTTCTCTACCGCCAGCAGTGGGCCCCGCGCATCCTCACCACCGGCGGTGCCGGCGGCGACCCCACTTTCACCGAAGGCGAAGTAGGCCGCGCTTACTTGAGTAGCCACGGCATTCCGTCGGAAGCCATTATCAGCGAAACGCAAGGATCAAGCACCGTCGAAAGCACCGTCGCAGCCGCCGAAATCATGCGGCGCATGAACTTAAAGTCGTGCATCGTGGTGAGCGACGGTTATCACATCTACCGCGTCAAGAAGATGCTCGAATCCCAGGGAATGAATGTGTTCGGCTCCCCGCGCCCGTCCGCGCCCCACGATACCTGGCGCGAACGCTGGCTATACTTCCGCCAAGCCATCGCCTATGGCCTCTGGCGCGTCGGCATCGCGGTCTGACCCGGATTCCCGGACCCGGCATTCGCTAAATCGGGACGGCGCCAAAGCTTTGGGACGCTCAATACTTTCGCAGAACCGCTAGCAGTTTCCCTTGCAGATGAACCGCGGCTTTAGGCACATAAATCGGCTGCATCGCGGCATTCGCCGGCTGCAACCGCACCCGATCCCCGGATTCGTTGTAGAAGCGCTTGAGCGTGGTCTCCATGCCGTTAACCAGCGCCACCACGATATCGCCGTTACGAGCGTCGCTGGTCTTTTCAATCAGCACGTAATCGCCGTCGCAGATATGATCCTCAATCATCGAATCCCCGCGCACTTTCAGCGCGAATGTATCCGGATCGCCGACGAAATCGGCGAAGTTAAGCGTGTCCTCGCCCGCAATCGCCTCCACCGGCTGCCCGGCTGCGATACGCCCCAGCAAGGGGACCTCAACGCGCGCCGGCGTCTGCCGATGCTGGCGCTGCTCCTCGTAATACTTCGGAGCAACCTCGAGCGATCGGCTTTGATTGAAACCGCGCTTCAAATACTCTTTGGTTTCAAGAGCTAAGATATGCTTGTGAACCGTAGCCAGCGAGGCCAGATCCAGCCCCTCCGCGATCTCTTCATAGCTGGGGCTATAGCCGCGCTTCTCCAGGAATCCCGCTAGGAATTCCAGGAATTCTTTCTGGCGTTTCGTGAGGGCCATGCAAACATAATAGGCGAAGAAAAGGGGAATTTGCAAGGGAAAAATTTATTCGGCTGGGCCCGTGGACGTCACGCGCCAAGTGTGTTGACGAGCCGCTGGGCCCAAGCGGTTGCATCCAGGTAGGCCTCTCCGATTGCCGCGGTTGAAGTTCCGCACCGCTGCGAGAATCGCTCCACCGCCTCCCAGTCGCCCGCCTCGTAGCAGCGAGTCAACCGATAAACGCGGGTCAAGAAGTCCTCTGCGGGGCCATTCCCGAGCAGAGCCTCGGTGATATCTCTTCCCAAGTCTACCCCGCGAAGAGCTTCTTCGAGCGGTTGATCGATCAACGCGCCGAGTAGCGAGAACATACCCACAAGGAAAGCTTCATTGGAATTTTCGTTGTGTGATTGCTCCGCTAGCCGCTCGCAAAAGCGGGCACGTACCAGCGCGAGCTTCACCAACTCGCCCGGCTTATTCGTCGCGAGTTTGGGCAGGGTTGCCAGCGTCGCCCAGCGCCGAATGTTGTCCTCTCCAAGCGCCGTGAGCGCATTATCGATCGAGCGGATGGCGCCACGCTGGAACAGAGCCGAGTTGGCATAGCGCAACAGCTTATAGGTAAGAGAGACATCCTCTCGAATGAGCCGTCCTAAGCTCCGAAAATCCAAATCTGCCCGCCGCACTTCGCGCAGAAGCCGTAAGCAGACGGTGATGACGGTCGGGATTTCCTGGCTGCGCACTATTACGGGCCGCGCAAAAAAGTAGCCTTGAAACAGATCGTAACCCGCGCCCAGCGCCCATTCGAATTCGGTATAGCTCTCGACTTTTTCCGCCAGCATAAGGACGCCCCGCGGTTTATAAATGTGCAGCATGCGTTTTTGCTCTTCGAGAGAACTCGAGCGCATGTCTACCTTAATCACGCTGGCGATGCGCGCCAGAGGTGCAAATTCGGGCTGATCGGTGAAGTCGTCTAGAGCCAGGGAATAGCCCTGTCGCCGGATACCTTGGCATAAAGCCACCAGATCCGCCGTGGGCACAACGGTTTCCAGAACTTCGATGACCAAAGATCCCCGCGGCAGAGTCAAATGCATGTTCTCCGCCAGGAGCCGATGGTCGAAATTGACGAATGCCTTCTTGCCGCCTAGCAGGGTTTCCGCGCCGACCGACATCAAGGTATTAGAGAGTACCTGCATCGTCGCCGCGGCGGCCTCGGTGCCATCGAACGCATCGCTTCCCGCATTCGACCGGAACAGTAACTCATAGCCATAGACGTTACGTCGGCGATCGAAAATAGCTTGTCGGGCGACTAACGCTTCCATCTTCCACTATCGGATGACTTCATCGAAAGAATAATGGAAGATCTTCTTATAACGCCATTCGAGCGACTTATCGAATTCAGGCGCCTCAGTGCGCGGAGGTTACTTTGCGCGGCCCTTGGGGCCCTGGGCGATCATTTGGATGCCGATGATCCAATCCTTATTCTGAGCATTGTCGCGGGATACGGCGTATAATGTCTTTCGATCCGGCCCGCTGAAGGCCACGCTAATGATGCCACGCGGCGTTGGAATCAGCCCGAGATATTTGCCGTCCGGTGCGATGACCTGCACGCCGGCATTCGTCGTCACGTACAATCGTCCGGCGGAATCAAACGTGCTGCCATCGCCATTACCCCCGCCCTCCAGCTTCGCGAACTCGTGTTGGTTGGTGAGCGAGCCATCCTTTTGCACGTCAAATACCGCCACCGTCGGCCCATTGGTGACATACAGCTTCTTTTCATCCGCGCTCAGCACGATGCCGTTGGTGGTTAGATTTTGGCCGTAACGAGTAATTGTGCCTTTCGAGTCCGCGTAAAAGACGCCGCCCATGGTGAAGTACACACCGCCTTTGCTGTCGGCCGATACATCGTTGAGAACTCCGCCGATGCAATCCAGCGGATCGCCATTGTATTTATTGGCCAGCATTTTACGCCGCGGCGCAAGCGCCTCGATCGATGGGTTCAGCCCGCGGTTCGCGATAAACAGCGCGCCCTTCGAATTCATCGCCAGCGATCCGCCGGTGTTGGTCCCGGTGTAGGCAACCGAGGTGTTTCCCTTGCTATCGAGCTTCAAGACGTCGCTCTTGTCGTTCTGCGCCGTCAGAAGACCGCCGTCTTTGGTGGCGATGATACCGTCGGCATTGTTGCCATCCACCTCCCAAAGATCTTTCCATTGCTGCCCCGCTCCAATAACGCCGGAGATTTCGGTCACCTTATATTCCCTGGGGCCGGCTGCTGGCGCCGGGCCGCGCCCGGGTCCGCCGCGGCCGCCTCTTCCGGGAGGAGGCACCTTGCAGGTCTTCAGCACATCTGGTTCTCTGGAGTCGAGCGCGGCTTGCACCCCGGGGCCCGATTTCAGCCCGGCAGGCGCCTGAATCTGGCCCCATGCCGTCATCGCCCCCATGACGCCCATCGTAATCGCGAGCATTCCTGTCGATTTCATCAAACCCTCCTTAAGCCTCCGCGTTCCAGAATATCAATACGGAACACCCGGCTGGAATCCAGTCGGCACCCGAGGACGCCGACCGCGCTACTTCGCCGGTGTCCGCTTGATCTTCGCTCCAATCATCTCCACCAACCCGATCGCTCCCAAGCCAAACAGAAAATGCACTACTCGAATCACCTCGTGAGCCCGCCCCGGCAGCAAGAGCCCCATTCTGAGGGCAAACGCCACCACAATCACGCCGTAGAACATCGCCCCCAGAACCAATCCCGGTTTGATACCAGCCCGCAAGCCTATCGCCGCCAGAATCCACAGCAGGCCCACAAGGATCTCCCCGATCCGCATATGCACGGGCACCAGTTCGAACGAATGGCCGGACCAGAACATGAACCCGAGCACCAGCAAAATCACACCCAAAACGCGCACGGCATTCTGGATCACCAGGGTTGCGACTCTCATATGGGCTTAGGATCGCACGCCCGCAGCTCCTATGCCGTGCCCCGCCTTGGCCGGTCTTCCATGCGTCTAAATTGTTATCCTGCGGGTATGGAGATCCGGCACTCGGTCTGTGCGCTCGATTGCCCCGACGCCTGTTCCCTCCTGGTCCACATCGAAGACGGCCGCGCCACGCGCCTGCGCGGGGACCCCGAGCATCCGGTCACTCGCGGATTCCTGTGCGGCAAAGTCGCGCAATATCTGGAGCGCGAATACTCGCCGCAACGCCTGCTCTATCCTCAAAAGCGCACCGGTGCAAAAGGCGAAGGCCGCTTTGCACGCATCTCCTGGGACGAAGCACTCGCGACCATCGCCCAGCGCCTCGCTGCCATTGCGCGGGAGCACGGGCCGGAGTCAATCCTTCCCTACAGCTACGCCGGAACCATGGGCCTGCTGAACGGCGCCGGCATGGACCGCCGCTTTTTCCATCGCCTGGGTGCCTCGCGCCTCGATCGGACCATCTGCTCCTCGACGGGCGGCGCCGCGCTCACGGCCACGCTCGGCCTGCGCTATGCCACCGAGCCCGAACAATTCCGCCATTCCAAGCTAATCATCGCCTGGGGCGCCAACATCCACGGCACCAACGTGCATCTATGGCCCTTCATCGTCGAAGCCCGGCGCAATGGCGCGAAGCTGGTGGTGATTGATCCTGTCAAGACCCGCACCGCCGCTCTGGCCGACCGTCATTTCTCGATCAATCCCGGCAGCGATCTGGCGCTGGCGCTGGGCCTGATGCATGTGATTATCGGCGAAAAACTTCACGATACAGACTACGTCGCCCGTCACACCCACGGCTTCGATGATCTCGCCGCACTCGCCAAGGCCTACGATCCAGCGCGCGTGGCCGCGCTCACCGGCATCGCCGCCGAAGATATCGTGCAACTGGCGCGCGAATATGCAACTACACGTCCCGCAGCCATCCGCTTGAACTACGGAGTCCAGCGCAGCGAGCATGGCGGCGCGGCCGTACGGGCCATCGCCGCGCTCCCCGCGCTCACCGGTTCCTGGAAGGAAACGGGCGGTGGCTTGCAGCTCACCACCTCGCACGCCTTCCAGTTCAACAGCAAAGCTCTCGAAATGCCGGAGCTGCAGAAGCTTTCGCCCCTAGGTCGCGAAGCCCGCATCGTCAACATGGCGGAGCTCGGCAAGGCCCTCACCGAATTGGACGCGCCGCCCGTCAACGCGATGGTGGTCTATAACTCGAACCCGGCCGCCATCGCCCCCAACCAGGCCAAGGTCCTGGCAGGAATGCGCCGGGAAAATCTGTTCACCGTCGTGCTGGAGCAGTTCCAGACCGACACCGCCGACTACGCCGACATCCTTCTGCCCTCCACTACATTCCTGGAGCACACCGATCTTTACCGGTCCTACGGCCACTACTATCTGCAACTCGCGCGTCCCGCCATCGATGCTCCCGGCGAAGCCCGCTCCAACGTCGAAGTCTTCCGCGATCTGGCCCTGCGCATGGGTTTCGACGATCAATGCTTCCGCGACTCCGAAGACATCATGATTGGATCGCTGCTGCGTTCCGGACACCCTTTCCTCGAAGGCATCACACTCGATCGCCTGGACCGCGAGCACTCTGTCCGCCTGAATATATCCGAGCCTGGAAGGCCCTTTCTGCCCTTTGCCGAAGGCGGTTTCGGCACGCCCTCCGGCAAATGCGAGTTCGGCGCCGAAACACTCGACTATGCACCGCCGGCTGAGTCCCGCTTCGGCGACACGCAGCTCCACCGGCGCTATCCTTTGGAGCTGATCTCGTCCAAAAACGACGACAGCATGAACTCTACTTTCGGCTATCGCCCGCAAGTCGATGCGTCGACGTCGCTGCTCCACTTGAATCATGAGGACGCCGCCGCACGCGGCATTGAGACCGGTGATCGCGTGCGGGTCTTCAACGATCGCGGCAGCCTGACGCTGCGCGCCGACGTGAACGGCGTAGTGCGCCCCGGCGTCGCTCGCGCACCCTCAGTGCGTTGGAACAAACGCGCCGAGGATTCAGCCAACGTCAATGTCCTCACGTCGGACCGCCTCACCGACATTGGCGGGGGTCCCACCTTCTATAGCTGCCTGGTGGAAGTCGAACGTTGCGGCGATTAATGAACCGCCGCCGAGATGGCCGCAGCCCGCTCCAGCAACGCGTCCAGATCTGAACGTGAATAGTAACGCCCTCGCGACACCACTGCGCTGATCTGCTGGGTGTTGCGGATGTCCTCCAAAGGATCGGCGTCGAGCAAGACCAAGTCAGCCGATTTGCCCTCCTCAATCGTGCCGGTCTGGTCCAGAATTCCGAAGTAGCGCGCCGGATTCCGCGTCGCTGTCTGCAGCGCCTCCATATTAGTCAGGCCGGACTCCTGCAGGAGCACCAGCTCTTCGTGCAGGCCCCAGCCCGGCAGCACCGGATTCAACGGATTGGTATCGGTGCCCGCGAGCAGTTCTACGCCCGCGCGGTGCATGTCGCCCACCAGCTTGCGGTATCGCGTCAGCAACATCCGCATGCGCTGATGCAATACCTCATATTCGGCCGGCGACTCATCGCGCAAGTAATAGATCACGCGCGGGTCCCAATTGTCAGTCCAAGCCTTCGGCAGGAACCGTTTGCGCGGATCGTTCACAAACTCCTGGTCGAGCTCGTGCGCGAAACCATTGAGGATCGCAAGCGTCGGAGTCTGCCAGGTTCCATTCTTGACGAAGGCCTGAAACAGCGCCGCAGCTTTCTTCTCATCGTAGGTATCGACCAGTCCTCCCAGCATCGGCCATGCGAGCAGACGCAGACGCTGCGCTCCCGTAATCTTGGGATCGTACATCATGGCTACTCGCTCGGCCCGCAGCTGGGCTTCGTGCGTCGAAGCATTCAGCAGAAGGTCATTCAGATGTTCCTCGCTGAGCATTCCCGCCGCGGAGGCTTCGAGCGGACTCACCTCCTCCGGCACATGCCCCACAAAAGGGATCCCCACGGCGCGCGCCTCCTGGGCCAGCGCGAAAAATGCGTCCCGCGGCACGCTGTTATAGACCTTCAAGAAATCCGCGCCCTCGGCCTGCAACGCCCGCACAGCTACCCTGGCCTGCTCGGCATTGGAGACCGCCACGGCATCGGGAGAGCTGCCAGTCATCAGCGGACCGTCAATGAATCCCGGAGCGTACATCCGCGGCGCCTCAGGCAGCAGCTTCCATTGCCGGACAGTGGCGAGTGCCACTCCTGAATACATCTCGCGGACGCCCGTGATGCCATTGGCGATCAGCAACGGAAACACGATCTCGGGCGCCGTGATGTGGACATGCATGTCCCACAGCCCAGGGATCAGATATTTGCCAGTGGCATCAATGACCGCCGCGCCGGGCATCGCCTGCGCTTGCGGTGATACCGACTCGATGCGGCCGTCGCGCACCACCACGGTAAAATCTTTCTTGGGAGGAGCACCGGTTGCGTCGATCACGGTTGCGTGTTCGAAGACCAGTGTTTGCGCGGAGCCAGCCGGCACGATGGCAAACAATAGAAGGAAGAAGACGGCGCGCACTACAGCAACTTGGTGATGGAGGCTTCCAGGTCCTGAATCGAAGTCTCGCCGAAGAAGGACCGCACCTTTTTCCCGCTGCGGTCATAGAGGAACAAAGCCGGCAGCTCGCCGCTCAACCACTTGGCATCCACCGCCGGATAGAACTTGTCGTTGTCGGAGGTCTTCAAAAGATACGCTGCGCCTGCGGCCCGATTGTCCTGCAGCAGCTTGAGCGCGGCGGCCTGCTGCTCGGGTTCATCGGCGGAAATCATCACCAGATCGAACCCGCGCGCCGCCAGCTTCCGCGATAACTGGATCAGTTGGGGCATCTCCTTACGGCAGGGAACGCACCAGGTGGCCCAGAAGTTGACGAGCAGCATCTTGCCATGGTGCGCCGCAATCGTTTTCGGATAACTCGCTTGATCGACGGGGGTCAGTCTGGCCGGAGTCTGCGCGGCCAGGCCCCAGGCCATCAGGCTCAGACCCAGCAGCAGCTTCATTTTTTGTCGACTTTGTCCAGCTTGAAGTTCATGACGGCTTCTTTCCGGTTGTCGAAAATGCTCAGCGTTCGCGGAGCCGCCGACATGTCGCCGGACTTGGCGGTCAGCTGATAATCGATATCGGGCCGCAGCCCGGAGAAATGGTATTCCCCGTCGGTCTGCGTAATAAACGACCGCACCTGCAAGGTACGCATATCCTTCAATTGAACCACCGCTCCACTCGCCGGCTGATCCTTCGCATCGACGACGTTTCCCATCACGGATCGGGAATTGGCTTCTTCGCGCCGCTCCGCCCGAGACTTACTCTGGCCGAAAAGCCCCGCGGAAAGTATCAGGGCCGCCACCGCGACCGTTAGCACCCGTGCGCCATTCCGCATTGCAATCATAGTTTTACTCCCATTCACTTGGACTCGGGCGATAACACCAAAGTTACCTCGATGCGCTCTTCGCCTGAGACAGACGCTTCTTTTTCTGCCGGTTCGAAGCCTTTCATGGAGGCGCTCACCACGTAAGTACCTGCCTGGGGCGCCACTCGAAAGGCGAATTCGCCGCGGGCGTCACTCACCGCGTCCAGCTTTTTTCCCTTGAGCGCATCCTTAACGGCCAGCGTAACCTTGGCGCCCGGCAGCGAGAAGCCGTTTTCGCGAAACACCGCACCCGCCACCACTGCGTAATGGGCGTCGTTGTTATGAGAAGTGCTCCGGGGAGGCCGGTCCGCGGCCGACAGGAGCAGCGCGCAGCCGCACAGAGCGGCGGCAAGGTTACTTCCAGGCCTTGTCCTCATCCTCGTCGTCATCGTCTTCGTCGTCAGCGTCTTCTTCGTCTTCATCCAAATCGTCGTCGAGGTCTTCCTCGTCCTCGCCATCGACTCCGTCCGGCACCAGTTCCAACGGGCTCACGCCGCTGACATTGAGATTTGCGCCACACTCCTCGCAGATAAGCGAGTCCCCTTCGTCCAGTTCGTCCTCGTCAACATCTATGACCGCATCGCAAAGCGGGCAGTTGACCATTGCTCCCCTCCTCTTTTCCACTCGCTTGTTCCAGACGCAAATTCACTCTCAGGCGTGACGCCCAGATCTATATTTACCATGAGAGCCCGGTTTGTAAAGGCCAGGCGGCGGCTAAACGGGCTGCAACGCCCCGGCCGCGCGTTCGAGATCCGGCGCGGACATGGTGACCAGCGTCTTTTCGAGATCCTCGCCGGAGGCAATCATGGAGCGCAGATGCCTCCCCGCGAGTTTCAGACACCAGGGGTCCGTCAGCGCATGCCCGGATTTGCCGGCCAAAGCCAGCAGCATCGCATGCGGCAGTGCGATGATCTTTTCCTGCTTTTCTTCACCCTCGGTCCACACCACGTACTTTACGTCCACGGTATCGGCATGGCGGATGGAGATCCCGGTCTGCAGCCAGCGGAACTCCACCTCCCAAATACGGCCGAAGGGGTCGGGCCCGGCTTCAAAACGGCGAACATTCTCAGGCATCGCTACTAGCGTAACAAAGAGTATGGGCCCACAGACGGATACAAATCGATCCCGATACGATCCGCCGAACTCCGTCGCGATCTCCCGTGGTTTATAATCATGGCAGGATTTCTATGCGACTAAGGGTCTTGGCTTGCTGGGCGCCGCTGCTGCTGGCGCTTAACGGCTTCGCGCAGCAGACGGGATCGAACGCGGCAACCGCTGCGGCGCCTCCCCCGCCGGCGGCTGCCGTGCAAACGCAACCGGAGCCGGGCGCGGCTTCGATCAAGGTTGACGTGAACGAGGTAATTGTCCCGGTGACGGTGACCGACGACAAAGGGCGTTTCGTTTCGAACCTCGAACAGAAAGATTTTCAGATTCTCGACGAAGGCAAGCCGCAGAATATCGAATACTTTTCGCGGGAGCGCGCGCAGCCGGTGGTGGCCGGGTTCCTGATCGATCTCAGCAACTCCAGCCGTACCCAGTGGAAGAATTTCCAAAACGCGGCGACTGAGCTGGTCCTGACGCTGCTGCCCGGCAAAGACAAATTCTCGGGCTATTTGATTGGATACGGCAATAAGGCCGAACTGATGGTGAATACCACCTCCGACCCGGAGCCCTTCGTTTCGAAGCTCCGTGACTTGAAGCCAGGCGGCGGAGCAGCGCTGTTCGATGCCATTTACATGGCCTGCACCAACCGCGCGCTGATCAAAGGCGAGCCGTTTGAGCCGCGCCGGGTGTTGATCGTGGTAGGCGACGGGAACGACAACTCCAGCAAGAAGACTCTGCAGGAAGTGCTGGAGGTGGCGCAGCGGAACCTGGTGACCATCTATGGAATCAGCACGGTGTCTTACGGTTTCACCAGCGAGGGGAGCGACAATCTGACCAGGCTCGCCGAGGAGACCGGGGGACGCGTGGAATATCCCCTACAAAATGTTTATAAGGATGTTTCCGGGTTCCAGTCGACGCCCTCGGATGAAGGGAACCTGGCGTTTCATGCGGGCACGGGGGGATTTGCTTCCGCGCTGGCAACGGCTCTGTTTCATTCGGTGGCCAATGTGGCGGGTGAAATCACTACGCAATACATTTTGCGCTACACCCCCAACGAAGCGGAAGCGTCGGACAAAGTCTTCCGGGCGTTGAACGTCAAAGTGTCACTGCCGGACGTCAAGGTGCGGGCCCGCAAGGGCTACTATCCGGTCGGCAAGTGAGACCCGGGCCGGGCGGCCGGCTAAGACTGGTTTACGGCCGATAAGTAATTGGGAAACACATGGCTCCAGCGATCATTCCGGTTCGCGGCACGCACGCTGCACGCTACGCGCTGCTGACCGTGGAACTGCCGGGACAGGAAACCGTGACCGCGGGGGTGTTGCTCGAAGATCCGGCAGCCGACCGCGTGCACATCCGGCTGCGCCGGGATTGGGAGCATTTCGCGGGTGAGGAAACCGAAGTGCTGGCGCTTCTTGAAGACGATCTTCTCGCCAAGTCCGCCCAGGCCGGGGCGGAACAATTTTTCGTGCAACTGGAAGACACGCTTTCTAATACGGTTCGCGTAAGCGAACGGCGCGAGGCCCTGGTGGAGGATTTTCCGCGGGCGCTGGGGCGTTTGTACCGGCAGCATGTTCACTCGGCGGCTCAGCCGTTTGTCACCCATTTGCCGCGCTACTCGCTGGCGGTGGCGGCGGGACCGTTCCTCGACAACCACGTCGTAGAGGAAGCAGGCTGGGAAGAAGCGCCGTCCGGCTTACGTCTGACGCCTGAAATGTTCGTGGCCAGCATAGCGGGCCAGTCCATGGAACCGCTGATTCCCGATGGTTCTTTGTGCGTGTTCCGCAGGGGCGTGACGGGATCGCGGCAGGGGCGTCTGGTTCTGGTGGAAGCTCTGGAGCAAGGTGGAAGCGACCGCTATACGGTGAAGCGCTACCGCAGCGAGAAGTCGCAGCATACGGCGGGCGAGTGGTCCCACGAGCGCATCCGCCTGGAACCATTGAATCCTCAATTCGAAGCCTGGGATTTGGACCCGCAGGAAGACCGTTACCGAATCCTCGCGGAATTCGTCATGGTCTTAGATTGAATCTTTCTTCTATAGAAGGTAACTAGAATAGGATCGCAATGTCACGTCTGTCTTTCCTGCTTATGCTTCCGGTACTGGTTTTGGGCGCGGACAAATACGACGGGCCCCGGCCACCCCAGCCCGATATGCTGTACCTGGTGCATGCCGATAACCTGATCCCAACCGAGGCGGCCGAGGCCAAGGAGGAGTCGGGCGTTTACACCATGCCGGGCGCGAGCTCGCCGGCGCGCACGCCGCTGGCGGAACCCATCTTTTTGATCCAGAGCGACAAAGTGCTTCCGGAACGGCTGGAACTGTATCGCTGGGAGGTCAAAGGTGGACGCCGCGAGCTCAGCATCGGCAAGGGCAATAAGAGGAAAGGCGGCGCACGCCCGCTGCATCTCTCAGTGAACAAAGTGGACGGCAGACTTTACCGCGTGGAGGCTTCCGAGCCGCTCGATAACGGTGAGTATTCGCTGTCACCCAACGATTCCAACAAAGTATTCTGTTTCGAAGTGTATTAAAGGGCATCCGTATTAAATCTCCAGGGGGTCTGCTAGAATCGAGTCTTTGGCATCATTGGGGTTTCTTGCTTACCCGCGTCTTCAAAAGTTTTCAGCATCGTGATTTCCGGCTGATGTGGTTTGGTGCGTGCACCTCCACCATCGGCACCTGGATGCAATCCACAGCACAGGCGTGGCTGGTTTACGATCTATCCAAGGATTCCTTCTATCTGGGGCTGGACACGTTCCTGGCTCAGGTTCCCATCGTCCTGTTTTCGCTGGTAGGGGGCGTGATCGCCGACCGCATGAACCGGCGAAATCTGCTGCTGGTCTCGCAATACGTGCAGATGACCACGGCGCTCATTCTGACTCTGCTGGTGATGTTCAAAGTGGTGCACGTTTGGCATATTCTGTGCCTGTCATTCGTGGTGGGCATCGCACAGGCCTTTGGCGGTCCGGCGTATCAGGCGCTGTTGCCGACGCTGGTAGGTAAAGAGGATATCCCCAACGCCATCGCCATGAACTCCATTCAGTTCAACTTGGCGCGCGTGATCGGACCGACGCTCGGCGGCATCGCGCTCACCACGGTCGGAGCGGCCTGGTGTTTCGGTCTGAACAGCCTCTCTTTCGTGGCGGTGATCGTTTCGCTCTACATGATCAACGTAGGCTACATTCCGGCTAAGTCACGTGAACCGATCATAGACAGCATGAAGCAGGGCATCGGGTTCATCCGCAACAAGCCGGGAATGGATGGATTGATCGTGCTGGCTTTCGGGATGACGCTGCTGGGCATACCGCTGTTGACGTTTCTCCCGGTATTCGCCAAAGACGTTCTGCACGGCGGCGCCAAGAGCTTCACGCAACTGCTGGCCTTTTCGGGCGCCGGCTCGGTGTGCGGCGGTTTGATCGTGGCGGCATTCGGGAAAATTCACGGGCAAGGCAAGACCGCCTTGATGGTGCTGGTGCTGATGGGCTGTATCATCTTTGCCTTTTCGCAATCGACACGCATTCCGCTTTCACTGCTGCTCATATTTATGTCCGGCGGAGCCATGATGATTTCGATGTCGATGGTGAGCTCGCTGGTGCAGGCGGTCGCTTCCGATGAAATGCGCGGGCGCGTGATGAGCGTATACAACGTGGCTTTTCGGGGCGGCATGCCGGTGGGCAGCCTGATCCTCGGCAAGCTGATTCCGATCTTCAGCGCTCCGGTAATCATGGGCTGGAGCGGAGGCTTGCTGGCCCTGCTCGGTTTGTACTTCCTGGTGGTCCAGCGGCGCGTGGCCCAACTTTAGCCTTCCGTGTTGCTATAATCGGGACGCTCGCTTATGGCAGTGGAGTCCTTCGTTACCCGCTGGCGCAAAGCGGTTCGTCCCCTCCCGCGGGAAACCCCTAGCGCGGCGCTGCTGGCGCAAAGGCGCAGACAGCGGAAACTGATTCACCGGACCCTGGGCGTGCTCCTGCTCGCCGGCGCGGGAGGGTTGCTCTATAGTCATTTCGCGAGCGCTCCTGAGCGCGCGCGGGCGGAAGTCGCGCTGGGTGTGAAGAAACTGGGTCCCGGCACTTACACGGAGGCCCTGCTGCACTTTAACAGGGCCATTCAGATCTGGCCTCAATACGGCGAGGCGTATCTCAACCGCGCGGTGGCGGAGCACGACGTAAGCCAGCCGGGCCCTGCGCTAGTCGATCTGGATAAAGCACTGGACCTGGATCCTAGCTCTACGCGAGCCCACAACGAACGCGGCCAGATATATATGGAAACCGGCGACACGCATCAAGCGATAGCGGAGTTCAGCAAGTCCATCCGGCTTCGCCCGACACTCGATGGTTATTACCAGAGAGGCGAGGCGTATGAGAAACTGGGCGAACATCAAAAGGCTATCGTCGACTTTGATGCCGCAATCGTCGAGTCGCAGGAGGCCCCTTATGCCTACCGGGCGCGCGGCGTCGCCAAGCTGGCGAGCGGAGATCGCGAGGGGGCGGCGGCCGATCAAGAAAAGGCGCGGCAGCTCGAAAGGGACCAGCCGGTGGACCGCGATGTATTACTTGCGCCTTGAGGTAGAGCCGGAGCGCCGCGACGGGCTGATCGCGGACCTATGGGAAGCAGGCACGCTGGGCGTTATCGAAGGTGACGGATTTATCGAAGCATTCTTCGAGGACGCGGAGACCGCGGGGCGCTTTGGAGCGCCCATACTCGCCGCCGAACGCGACTGGGTCCAGGAAACCGAAGACGCATGGCCTCCGATTCTGGTGGGCGAAAAATTCTTTGTGGTTGCGCCCTGGCGCACAGAGCCTACGCCGCCCGGACGCTTTCGCCTGGAAATCAATCCCGGCATGCAGTGCGGCACGGGGCAGCATCCATGTACGCGGCTGTGCCTGGAGGCCATGGAGCGCGTAATCCAGCCGGGAGATCGGGTCCTCGATGTAGGCACCGGCTCGGGAATTCTGTCGCTCGCGGCCAAACTGCTGGGCGCGGGATCGGTGGTGGCTTGCGACATCGATCCGGACGCCGCGCGCGAGGCCGACTTCTTTATCGGGAGCGTGGATGCGGTTACATCCGGCGCGTTCGATGTGGTGGTGGCGAATATCAGCGAGATCGTGATCGGCGAGTTGAAAGCGGAGTTTGACCGGGTCGCGACGCGGCGGATTCTATCGGGATTTCAAGACGACGCGGGCGACTGGACTTGCGTCGTCGAATGATTCACCCCGGTTTTTCCGGCCACTTGTGCTTGGGATAACGCCGCGACAGCTCGCGGCGAACTTGCGGATACAGCCGCTCCCAGAATCCGCGGAGGTCGCTGGTGACCTGCACGGGACGGCGATTGGGCGCGAGCAGATGCACCACTACCGGCGTTTTGCCGATGCGCGGCGTGTCCACAACACCGAAGAAATCCTGCAGGCGCGATTCGATCCAGGGCGGCTTGCCGGGCTCGTAGTGCACCTTTACCTCGCGTCCTCCGGGAAGGCGCAGGCGCTCCGGAGCGATTGGCTCGATGTGTGCCGGACGCAAGGCCGCCAGCAGATTGGCCGACTCCAGCTCCGCGAAGCTAGTCCGGTTGCGGCACAGTTCGCGAAGGGCGGCTTCGACGGAAATCTCGAGTCCCGCGAAGGCGGCGCGCGCGCGAAGCTGTTCCAGAGCGTCGCGGTCAGCGAAGCGGGCGAGGTCGGCTTCCAGCGCTTTTTCAGCGAGCAGACAGCCGCTCTCCTCCGAGGGCGGCGCGGGAACGCGGGTTTCATCAATCGTGAGCTGATCGTAAACCAGTGAGGTTACGCTGTCGACGCGCTCTGCGGTGCGGTTCCAGACGAGCGAAGTGTTTTCGACGACGCGATCAAGCAGCCAGTCAGGCTGAATCGGCCCGGCGGCGAGACGGACGAGCGGTAGGCCACGGTCTTTGCGCTCTTCGACGTCGACGGCGACCAGGAAATCGTAGCGGCAATCCGGCAGACGCGCGGAACCGCCCATCGACAAAAGCAGCTCGCCCTCGCGACGGTGACGCGCTACGCGATCCGGAAACGCCGCCAGAACCGCATGGAGCAGCGGTTCGTCGCCGGCGCCCTTGCGATCGCGGCCGGGAACCATGCGGCGCAGTTGATCGTAGACGCGCTGGGTCTGCGGTTGCCACGCGGAGTCGATCAGGGTGAGAAGGTCGCTTCCCCGCTCGCCGGCACTCAATATCGCGCCGGCGGCGCAACCTCTTTCGGGTACGCCACGGGCCGCGGCTTCGAGAACCAATTTCGAAAGACGGGGTGAAAGCGGAAGCTCAGCCATCCGCGGCAGGACGCCGAGCCTGTCAAGCAAAGCGTTGGCCGCGGCAAGTGCGGCGGCAGGCGGCGCGTCGAGCCAGGCGAGTTCGGAAATGTTCATCGCTCGCAAGTGCAGAACCATCTGTGAAAGCTCACGGCGCAAAATCTCCGGCGTGTCCGATGCGGCTCGGCGATGAAAGTCGTCGGCGGTGTAGAGACGAATTACGCGTCCGGGAGCCATACGGCCGGCGCGACCGGCGCGTTGCATGGCTGACGCCTGGCTGATGCGGCGCACTTCGAGTGACGGCAGACCGGTCCAGGGGGAATCCAACGCGACGCGGGCCAGGCCGCTATCGATCACGGCAGTGACGCCTTCGATGGTCACGGAGCTTTCGGCCACGTTGGTCGAAAGAATGATTTTGCGTTGCGCTGCGGGCGAAATCGCGCGGTCCTGCTCAGCCGGCGAGAGATCGCCGTGAAGTGGAACCACCAAGAGGCTTTGGCGGGCCGCGAAATTTTCGAGCGCCCGCGAGGCGCGGCGGATCTCGGCGGCGCCGGGCAGGAACACCAGCACGTCTCCGGCGAGTTCCTCGGTCAGCAGGCGCTCGATTGCGCGGGCCACTTGATCCTCGACCGGCAGCGCCGAGTGCGGAGTGTACTCGATACGCAAATGGTAGAGC
>Ga0068855_100002310_pt1 | contig 23575 bp, 21 predicted proteins | sample KBSCornC52_FD_66592 | JGI IMG/M metagenome (GOLD analysis project Ga0068855, IMG submission 66592) | Corn rhizosphere microbial communities from Kellogg Biological Station, Michigan, USA - KBS Corn C5-2 | ecosystem: Host-associated > Plants > Roots > Rhizosphere > Soil ...
CCCATCGGATCGAGGTTCTCGATGGAGCAGACGATGATGCAGTTGTCCTTGTGGTCGCGCACTACCTCCATCTCGAACTCCTTCCAGCCGATCACCGACTCCTCGAGCAGCACCTCGGAAGTCGGCGACGCATCGAGCCCGCGCGCCACGATGTCCTCGAGCTCCTCCCGGTTGTAGGCGATGCCGCCGCCGCTTCCGCCCAGCGTGAACGACGGACGGATCACCACCGGATAGCCGATATCGCCGGCAACGCTCAACGCCTCATCGAGGCTGCGCGCGATCTGCGAGCGCGGCGTCTCGAGCCCGATCTCGCGCATGGCGTTGCGGAAGAGCTCGCGGTCCTCGGCCATGTCGATCGCGGCCCGCGAGGCGGCGATGAGCTCGACGCCGTACTTTTCGAGCACGCCCTCGCGCACGAGGTCGAGCGCCGTGTTGAGGGCAGTCTGTCCGCCCATCGTCGGCAGCAGCGCATCCGGGCGCTCCTTCTCGATGATGCGCGCCACCGTGCGCCAGTTGACCGGCTCGATGTAGATGGCATCCGCCATCCCGGGGTCGGTCATGATGGTGGCGGGGTTGGAGTTGACCAGGATGACCCGGTAGCCTTCCTCTTTCAGCGCCTTGCACGCCTGCGCGCCGGAATAGTCGAACTCGCAGGCCTGACCGATGATGATCGGGCCTGCGCCGATGATGAGGATGCTCTTTATGTCAGTTCGCTTGGGCACGGAAGTCCTGTCTCGAGCCGGCTCAGCGACTGCCGGCCTGGCGGCGTGCCTGTTCCTCGGCCTGGCGAAGCTGGGTTTGAAGCCGGCGCAGCATCAGGTGATTGAAGCGCTCGAAGAGCGGCTTCAGATCGTGCGGGCCCGGACTCGCCTCAGGGTGGCCCTGGAAGCCGAATGCCGGCCGGTCCTTGAAGGCGAGGCCCTGGAGCGAGCCGTCGAAGAGCGAGCGGTGCGTGGCGCGCACGTTGGCAGGCAGAGTCGTCTCATCGACGGCGAAGCCGTGATTCTGACTGGTGATGAATACTCGCCCGGAATCCAGGTCCTGCACCGGATGGTTGGCGCCGTGATGACCGAACTTCATCTTCATGGTGCGAGCGCCGCACGCCAGTCCCAGGATCTGATGGCCGAGACAGATACCGAACACGGGGATGTCGCTCTCGAGCAGCTTGCGGGTCGCACCGATAGCGTACTCGCAGGGCTCCGGATCGCCCGGGCCATTGGAGAGGAAGATGCCGTCGGGCGCGAGTGCGACCACCTCTTCGGCAGTCGTCTGAGCGGGCACGACGGTCATGCGGCAGCCAAAGTCCGACAACAGGCGCAGGATGTTGCGTTTGATGCCGAAGTCATAAGCCACGACATGCAGCCGCTGGTGCGAGCGAATGGGCGGGCGCGAGCCCTCGGGCCAGACACTGCCCTCGTTCCACTGGAAGCTGCGCTTGGTGCTGACGACCTTGGCGAGATCCATGCCCTTCAGGCCCGGGAACTTGCCCGCCGCCTTGATGGCGGCGGCAGTGTCCACCTGCTCTCCGGTCATGATGCAGCCGGACTGCGCGCCGGTCTCACGCAGAATGCGCGTCAACCGTCGCGTATCGATACCCGCGATGGCTACGACGCGGCCGCGCTCCAGGAATTCGCTCAACGACTCGTTGGCGCGCCAGCTGCTCGCCCGCAGCGGCAGATCGCGAATGACGAGGCCGGCGGCGTAGATCTGAGCGGACTCGAGATCCTCGGGCGTGCCACCGGTGTTGCCGATGTGCGGACAGGTCAGCGTGACGATCTGGCGGGCGTACGACGGGTCGGTGAGGATTTCCTGATATCCCGTCAACGCAGTGTTGAAAACGACTTCGCCCGTGGTGTTGCCCTTGGCACCAATCGACTGGCCGCGGAAGATGGTGCCATCCGCCAATGCCAGCACAGCGGGTACGCTCACTTCAAAACCACCTCGTATGTTGCCGTCGTCATCCGCGCTCCCCTCCCTGCTTGTCGATCGAAAGCGATTGAGTGAGCGGCCCCGGGCCGTCCCCGGGGCCGCGGGAAGAAAAATGTGTTCGCGTAGCGCGCTCGCGCAAATCGCCGGGAGCGATTTGCGCCCATATACAAAGCGGGAGGTGTTCTTGTGGAACATCCTCCCGCCTTGCATGGACTAACCCGTACACGGATTACCGCGAAATCTTACGGGCCGGCCGCCTGAGTGTCCACGAAATATTCCTCGGGCCAGCCTGCGCAAAAACGCCGCAGAGAATCACCCAAGTGCATGATCTGCATGCACAATATCGCTCATGCCGTAACGGCCCGGCGGCCGGCCGAGGAGCCACAGCGCCGCCCTGAGGGCTCCTCGGGCGAAGATGGCGCGATCCCCCGCCCGATGGCTGAGGCGCAGCTCCTCCCCCAACCCCGCGAAAAGCACCGTGTGTTCCCCGACGATGTCGCCGCCACGAACGATGGCGAACCCGATCTCCCCGTCCCGCCGGGGCCCCACCCGTCCGCCTGAGGTCGCCGAAAGCGCTTCGGATGGGGCCAGACCCCGTGCCTCGCCCGCTGCGCGGGCCAGGGCCAGGGCAGTCCCCGATGGCGCGTCCCGCTTCGTCCGGTGATGCGCCTCGATGACCTCGATGTCGAATTCCGGCGGCAGCGCCCGCCCCGCCCTGCGCACGAGCTCCGTCAGCAGGGCGACTCCCAGGCTCGTGTTGGGCGCGATGAGCAGCGGAATTTCGCCTGCGGCGGCGTCGAGCTCCGCCTCGGTCAGGTCGGCCGCGAACCCGGTGGTACCGACGACGAGCGGCTTGCGGGCGCCGCGGCAGGCGGCAATGTTGGCGCGAGTCGCATAGGGCTGAGAGAAGTCGATTGCGACATCTGCTGCAGCCAGAGCGGCTGGCAGGTCGCCCGTGACCTCGATCCCCATGGGTGCCTGGCCGGCGAGTACTCCCGCGTCACGACTGAGGCTCGTACTACCGGCGGAAGCCACTGCTCCGGTGATGCGCACCTGCGGGAACTCGCTTGCGACGCGTACCAGCGCCTGGCCCATGCGCCCGCTCACCCCGACGATGACGACCCGCGTCTCCGCCATGGCTCCTCAAGCGCCGGAGAAGAAGCGCCTGACGCCCTCGAAGAAGCCTTTCTCGCGTGGCGCGTGGCGCTGCCGATCCTGCTGCAGCGATTCCTCCAGCTGGCGGACCAGTTCCCGTTGGTCCGCGGAAAGATGCACCGGTGTCTCCACCACGACCCGGCAGAAGAGATCGCCTCGCGAGTTGCTGCGCACCGGCTTCACGCCCTTGTCGCGCAGGCGAAAGACGCGGCCCGACTGGGTCTCCGCCGGGATTTTCACGGTGACATCGCCGTCGAGGGTGGGCACCTCGACCGTGCCGCCGAGGGCCGCAGTCGCGAAGCTGATGGGGACCTCACAGCTCAGGTGCTCTCCGTCCCGCTCAAAAATCGCGTGCTCCCGGACGTGAACCTCGACGTACAGATCGCCAGGCGGGCCGCCATTGCGGCCGGCCTCTCCCTCGCCAGCGAGGCGGATCCGATCCCCGGTATCGACGCCCGCAGGGACCTTCACTGAGAGATTCCGGTTGCGGCGCACACGGCCCTGCCCGAGGCAGGTGTCGCACGGATTCTTTACGATCGTGCCCGCACCGCGGCAGCGGGGGCAGGTCTGCTGCAACTGGAAGAAACCCTGCGAGATGCGCACCTGGCCGGAGCCACCGCAGGTATCGCACGCTGCCGGCGAGCTGCCCTTGGCGGCACCGCTGCCATGGCAGACCTCGCATTCGGACAGCTTCGGCACCTCGATCTCCAGCGTATGCCCGAAGACGGCCTGGGGAAGCTCGAGCTCGATCTCATAGCGCAGGTCTGCGCCCCGAAAGACCTGCGAGCGCCCCCCGCGGCGCGCGGTTCCGAAGATATCGCCGAACACGTCGCCGAAAATGTCGCTGAACGCGTCCCCGGGACCGAAGCCTCCGGCCCGCCCGCGGGCGTTGGCGGCAGCCGCCTCGACACCTGCGTGGCCGTACTGATCGTACGCCGCGCGCTTCTGTGGATCGGTGAGCACCTCGCAGGCTTCCTTCGCCTCTTTGAAGCGCTCTTCGGCCTCCTTGTCGTTGGGATTCCTGTCCGGGTGAAATTTCATCGCGAGGCGGCGATAGGATTTCTTGATCTCCGCCTCGGTGGCCGTTCTCGGTACGTCGAGTACCTTGTAGTAATCTGCCTTTGACATCTCGGTTAGTTTATCGGGTAAAAGCCCCCTGCGGCGCTTTTACCGGCCAGCCGACGTACCGCCGACGATTCCGCGGCCCAGGGACGGCCCTGGGCCGCTTACTTATTTGCTTTTGTACTGGCTAACTCGCCTTGCGTCCTTTGTCCTTTACTTCCTCGAACTCTGCATCGACGACGTCTTCGCGCCCGCTCTGGCCGGCCGCGCCGCCCGCCGAGCCGGAAGACTGCGCATCGCCGCCACCGCCGGCCGCTGCACCCTCGGGGCCTGCCTGGCCGGCCGCGTAGGCGCGCTCCGCGATTCCCGCGGAGGCCTGCGCCAGCGCCTCGGTCTTCTTCTCGATGATGTTGCGATCATCGCCCTTGAGCGCAGTGCGCAGATCCGAGATCGCCGATTCGACCTTGGCGCGCTCGGCCGCATCGACCTTCTCGCCGAGATCCTTCAGGCCTCTCTCGACCGCGTGGATCATGCCATCCGCTTTGTTACGTGTTTCGACCAGCTCGCGGAAGCGCTTGTCCTCGGCGGCATGCGCCTCGGCATCGCGGACCATCCGCTTGATCTCGTCCTCGGTGAGACCGCTCGAGGCCTTGATCACGATCTTCTGCTCGCGTCCGGTCGCCTTGTCCTTCGCGGACACATTGAGGATGCCGTTGGCATCGATGTCGAAGGAGACCTCGATCTGCGGCATGCCACGCGGAGCGGGCGGAATGTCGCTGAGATCGAATTTGCCGAGCGACTTGTTGTCGGCCGCACGATCGCGCTCGCCCTGCAGCACGTGAATCGTCACGGCCGTCTGATTGTCATCGGCCGTCGAGAACACCTGTGACGCCTTCGTCGGGATGGTGGTGTTCTTCTCGATGAGCTTGGTCATCACACCGTGCAGCGTCTCGATGCCGAGAGAGAGCGGCGTGACATCGAGCAGCAGCACGTCTTTGACTTCTCCTGCCAGGACGCCTGCCTGGATGGCAGCGCCCACGGCAACCGCCTCGTCAGGATTGACATCCTTGCGCGGCTCGCGCCCGAAGAAGTCCTTCACATACTTCTGTACCAGGGGCATGCGCGTCTGGCCGCCGACCAGGATGACCTCCGCGACGTCGCCCGAGGAGACGCCCGCATCCTTGAGCGCGGTGCGGCAGGGCGCAATGGTCTTCTGCACCAGGTCCTCCACCAGCGCCTCGAGCTTCGCCCGGGTCAGCTTGATGTTGAGGTGCTTCGGTCCCGACGCATCGGCCGTGATGTACGGCAGGTTGATGTCGGTCTGCTGGGTGGAGGAGAGCTCGATCTTGCCCTTCTCCGCGGCCTCTTTCAGGCGCTGCATGGCCAGCGGGTCCTTGCGGACGTCGACACCCGACTCCTTCTGGAACTCCTCGGCCAGGAAGTTGATGATCCTGAGGTCGAAATCCTCACCGCCGAGGAAAGTGTCGCCGTTGGTGGAGAGCACCTCGAACTGGCGCTCACCGTCGACTTCCGCAATCTCGATGATCGAGACGTCGAACGTGCCGCCACCGAGGTCATACACCGCGATCTTGCGGTCACCGCCCGCTTTGTCGAGGCCATAGGCCAGCGAAGCTGCCGTCGGCTCGTTGATGATGCGCTTGACTTCGAGACCGGCGATGCGGCCGGCATCCTTGGTCGCCTGGCGCTGGGAGTCGTTGAAGTAGGCAGGTACGGTGATCACGGCCTCTGTGACCGGCTCACCGAGGTAGTCCTCCGCCGTCTTCTTCATTTTCATGAGGACCCGGGCGGAGATCTCGGCCGGCGCCATTTTCTTGCCCTGCACCTCGACCCACGCGTCGCCGTTGTCCGCGCGCGCGATCTTGTAGGGCACCATCTTGACGTCGCGCTGGACCACCTCGTCCTCGAACTTGCGTCCGATGAGGCGCTTGATGGCAAAAAGCGTGTTGTGCGGATTGGTGACCGCCTGACGCTTGGCCGGCTGGCCGACCAGCACCTCGTTGTCCTTCGTGAAAGCGACGATCGAAGGGGTGGTACGGTCGCCCTCGCTGTTCTCGATCACGCGGGGCTTACCGCCCTCCATGATGGCCACGCACGAATTGGTCGTGCCGAGGTCGATGCCGATTACCTTTGCCATGTGTCTACTCCGCCTGAATCTCTTTCTAAAGGGGGATGATGTCGACCTACTTCTTGGGTGTTCGCGGCGCCGATTCAAGGCCGGAGGGCGCCTTTTCAAAGCGCTGGATCCGGGCTCCTGCCCAGCCCAGCGGCGCTTTGGGCAAGGCCGAAGCGGCTAAGCGCGGGTTTTGCCCAAAGCTCCGCCGCCTGCGGCGGCGGGGCACATCCAGGGGCCTGATCACTAGGCCGGCGCCTTGGCCACGATCACCCGCGCGGGGCGGACGACCCGGCCATTGAGCTCGTAGCCGGTCTGCACCACCTGCAGCACCGTGTTGGGCTTCGCGGTGGCGGACTCCTGGGCCATCATCGCCTCGTGCCGGGTGGGGTCGAAGACCTCCCCCTCGGGGCTGATGGGCGCGAGGCCGAGCCGCTCGAGCGCCTTGGCGAGCAGCTGCAGCGTCGCCTCCTGGCCCCGCTTGAGGCTGCGGGCATCGACCTCGGCCTGGCCCGCGCTCTGCACGGCGAGCTCCAGACTGTCCCGTACGGGCAGCAGCTCGGCGGCGAATTTCTCCAGGCCGTAGCGGTTCGCCGCCTCGATGTCGCGCTGTGCGCGCTTGCGGACGTTGTCGAGCTCTGCGACCGCGCGCACGTACTGCTCGTAATGGCTGCGCGCCCGCTCCTCGGCCTCCGTGAGGGCCTGCTGCAGGCGCTCGAGCTCCGCCACGGGCGATACCGATTCCGCCGTGCCGGCCTCCTGCCTCCCAGGAGCGGCACGGCCGCCGTTTTCCTCCGTACTCATCTAGGCACCTCTGAATCGCGACAAAGTTAAAGGCTACGCGGGGGCAAACCCCTCCGCCCGGAGAGTATTTCGAATGACGCGCTGCGTGGGGACCTATCGGCGCGAATTCAAGGCTGCGCCGAGAAGCTTTGCCGTCATGTCCACGATCGGGATCACCCGCTCGTAAGCCATGCGCGTGGGCCCGATGACCCCGAGCACCCCGACGACCGACTCCGGCGAGCCGTATGGAGCGGTGACGACGCTGCAGTCATCGAGGATCTGGTAGCCGGACTCATGGCCGATGAAGATCCGCACTCCCTCGGCCCGCAGGCTGTGGTCGAGCAGGTGCAGGAAGTCGCGCTTCTCGTTGAACGCCTCGAAGAGCCGCCGCAGCTTCTCGACGCTCGAGAGCTCCGCGACACCCATGAGATTCGTCTCGCCCTTGATGACGTACTCGAGCCGATCCTCGCCGGCGGCGCCGGCTTCAAACACGTGCTGCGCCATCGAGATGGCATCCAGCATCACCTGATTCATGTGCGCGCGGGTCTCGCTCAGCTGACGCAGGATCTCCTGGCGCACCTGGGTCAGCGAGCGGCCGCGGAACTGCTCGTTGAGGAAGTTGGACGCGCGTTTGAGCTCATCGGGTGAGTAGTACCGCTCGAGCTGGATGATGCGGTTCTGGACCTCGCGCTCCCCGTACACCAGCACGACGAGGACGCGGTTCTCGGACAGACTGACGAACTCGATCTGGGTGATCGAAGCCTCCGCTGTCCGCGGCAGCGTCACCACGCCCGCCAGGCGCGTCACGGTGGAAAGCAGTTGCGATACCGTGGCGATGAGATCCTTGGGACTCTCGCGCGCCGACTCGGACTGACGGCCTTCGAGCTGACGGCGGATCTCCGCCGCCGCGGCTTCCTCGACCGGCTGTATGTGCAGGAGGGTATCGACGAAGAAGCGATATCCCTTGTCGGTCGGAATGCGGCCGGCCGAGGTATGCGGCGATGCGACGAAGCCCAGCTCCTCGAGGTCAGCCATCACGTTGCGGATGGTCGCCGATGAGAGCTGCAGCCCCGACTCGCGCGAGAGAGAGCGCGAGCCGACGGGCTGACCGTCGCGGATGTAGCTTTCGATGAGTATCCGCAGCAGGTGTTGCGCCCGCTCGGTGAGCTGCTCTTCTGTATTCATGCGCCGCGCGCAGGACCGCCGAGGCTCGCCGGAAGCGAACCCCGAACATGTAGCGGCGCGAGGCGCGCCGAGCCGGAACATCTCATCACACCAGGTATTAGACGGCCGAGGCGACCGTCAAGCAAGCACCCTGCTGTCCTGCTACGATTCCGCGGATGGCCCTCCCCGTCCGCACGTGCGCGCTGGTCGGCAGATTCACGGACTCGCGCGTCGCGGAATCCGCTCACGCCTTGCTGGCGCATCTGGCGACCCGGCAGGTCACAGTGCTCGTCAGCAATGGAGCGCCCTTCCCGGGTGCGCAGGCACCGATGCTGCGGGTGCCGGAAGAGGAGCTCGGCCGCCGTGCGGATCTCATGATCGCGGTGGGTGGCGACGGCACGTTGCTGTATGCGGCCGGCCTGGTCGCGCGCAATAAGGTGCCACTGCTCGGCATCAATCGTGGACGGCTCGGCTTCCTGACGGACGTGATGCCCGAGGACATGCTCGGCTGCGTCGATGCCGCCCTGGAAGGCCGGCTCGAGGCCGACGAGCGCCCGCTCCTGTCCGCTTGCCTGCGCCAGTCGGGCGGTATGATCGCCGAGGCTCTCGCACTCAACGACGTCGTGCTGCAGAAGCTCGCGACCGGGCGGATGCTCGACTTCGCGACCCGCGTCGCGGGGCGCTATGTCAACACACACGCCGGCGATGGGATCGTCATCGCGAGCGCCACCGGCTCGACGGCCTATGCCCTTTCCTGCGGCGGCCCGATCATCGAGCCACACCTCGATGCGCTCGTCATGGCGCCGATCTGCCCGCATACGCTCTCCGACCGCCCGATCGTGGTCTCGGCGCGCTCGCTGATCGAGGTCGAGCTGTTGGAACGGTCCGACACCCGGGCACAAGTGACCTGCGACGGCACTATTCTCGGCGAGATCGTCCCCGGCGACCGGCTGGAGGTGAAGCCGGCCGGCGAGCGGATCACGCTCCTGCATCCGTCCGGCCACGACTATTACCGCCTGCTGCGCTCTAAGCTCCACTGGGGCCGCGGCAGCCCCGAGCGCTGAGCCCGGGATCCAGATCTCATGCTCATCCGGCTGCAGATCCGCGATTTCGCCATCATCGAGGCCGTGGAGCTGGAGCTGCGTCCGGGTCTGACCGTGCTCACCGGCGAGACCGGGGCGGGCAAGTCGATTCTCGTCGATGCCCTGCAGCTGCTCGCCGGCGGCCGCGGCGGCCCGGAAATGATCCGCCACGGCGCCGAGCGGGCCGAGATCGCCGCCACCTTCGATCTCAGCAAGGCGCGGCCCGGACTCTCCCGCTGGCTCGAGGAGCAGTCGATCGACGCGGACAATGAGCTCATCGTCCGCCGCATCCTCTCGACCGACGGGCGCTCCCGCGCCTACCTCAACAGCCAATCCGTTCCTGTGCAGCTGCTGCGCGAGGCCGGCAGCATCCTCATCGACATCCACGGCCAGCACGAATTCCAGTCGCTCACCCGTACCGCCGCGCAGCGTGAGCTGCTCGACGTCTATGGCCGGCTGAGTCCGCTGGTCGACCAGGTCGGAATCGCCTATCGCGTCTGGCGCGAGATGCTCGAGCGCACCCTCGAGCTCGAAAGCCGCGCTCGCGACCGCGAGGCGAAGCTCGAGTTGCTGAAGTACCAGGTCGGCGAGCTCCAGGCGCTGCAGCTCGAGGACGGGGAAGTCACGCGGCTGTCGGAGGAGCGCGCACGGCTCATGAATCGCGGGCGTCTCGCAGAGGCAGCGCAGGTGGCGCTCGCCGCGCTCTATCAGGATGAGGACGGCAACGCTCATGCGAGTGTCAGCCGAGGACTTCAGTCGCTGCGCGCGGTGTCTGCAATCGACCCGAAGCTTGCGCCTGTGGTGGCGCTCGCCGAAGAGGCTGCCGTGCAGATCCGCGAAGCCGCGCGGGAGCTCGAGCGCTATGGCGAGAGCCTCGATCTCGATACGCAACGCCAACACGAAGTCGAGCGGCGGTTGGCCGCCATCGAGGAGCTGGCGCGCAAGAACCGCGTGACGCCGCTCGAGCTGCTGCCACGCAGCGCACAGCTCGCCGAGGAGCTCGAAGGCCTCGAGCGGGCAGAGGTGAATCTCGCCGTGCTGCGCAAGGAGTTGGCGGCAGCTCTGGATGGCTACCGCGACCAGGCCAAGACGCTGTCGGCGAAGAGAATCTCCGCCGCAACCAAGCTCGCCAAAGCGATCACGGCGCACATGCAGACCCTGGGGATGTCGGGAGGGCGTCTCGAAGTCGACGTGGCCCAGAGCCGCAGTACGGAGCCGGCGCAGTACGGCCTCGATGACATCGAGCTGCGGGTGAGCACGAACCCCGGTCAGCCGCCGCGCGCACTCGCCAAAATTGCCTCCGGTGGTGAGCTCTCGCGCCTGTCCCTTGCCGTCCAGGTGGCGAGCAGCGCGCAGGAGACCCGCTGCATGGTGTTCGATGAGGTGGATTCCGGCATTGGTGGGGCCGTCGCGGAAATCGTCGGACGCGAGCTGCGGGCGCTCGGTGAGCGCGGTCAGGTACTCTGCGTCACTCACCTGCCGCAGGTGGCCTCGCAAGGGCATCAGCATTTGCGAGTGACCAAGGTGACGGACGGTAAGACGACTCGCACTTCATTATCGGTCCTCGCCGATCAAGATCGGATAGAAGAGCTGGCGCGAATGCTCGGCGGGGTCGACGTCACCTCCAAAGCGCGCGAGCACGCGCGGGAGATGCTTCAGGTCGCGGGCAAACGCTTGGGCGCGCGCCGATAAGGACAGTGAGTCTTGCGGCAGTGACCGTACAGGATCAGGGAATGATCGCGGATCGTGAAGCCCAGCCGCTGCGCGACTGCGGTTTGGCGCTCTTCAATGCCGGCATCCATGAACTCTTCGACGCGGCCGCAGTCCAGGCAGACGATATGATCGTGATGCGTGCCCTGGTTGAGCTCGAACACCGCCATGCCGTTCTCGAAGTGATGGCGGGTCACGAGACCTGCAGCCTCGAACTGCGTCAGCACCCGGTAGACGGTGGCGAGACCGATATCTTCGTTGGAGTCGAGGAGAGCGCGATAGATGTCCTCGGCTGACATATGCCGGGTCGCGCTGCCCTCGAGGATCTCGAGGATCTTCAGGCGAGGTAGCGTGACCTTCAGGCCCGCTTTGCGAAGGTCCTTGCCTTCCACTATGTCATCTCCCGCGCACCGCGCCGCAGGGAGCATCGGCCGCGACGGATTCGCGATCAGGTATCATCGGCGCCCATTATTACGCATTTTCCCCTTCGACGGACCTCCATGCCACGTCAATCCCTGATTTCCGGCTCCCGCCGCAGGACACGCCTGCGTCCGCTCGCGCTCGCTCTGCTGGCTACCTGTATCGGCCTCACGGGCTGCGTCTACCGCATGGACATTCAGCAGGGGAATTACCTGGACGGCCACGCGGTCAGCCAGTTGAAGGTCGGGATGACCCGTAGCCAGGTGCGCTACCTGCTCGGTACACCGATGGTGGAGGATGTCTTCAACAACGACCGGTGGGACTACATCTATTACTTCAAGCGTGGCTACGTCCGCCGGCCGGTCGAGAGCCGCGTGATCGTCTACTTCCAGAAGGACAAGGTGGATCGTCTCGCGCTCAGCAACGTGCCCAAAGGACGTCCGAACGAACCGGGGCGCCTGCCGTCAGTGAACAAATTTCCTATCTTCTAAATTGGCGCAAATCGCTCCCGGCGATTTGCGCGGCCAGCCGACTCACCGCCTTTCATCCCGCGGCTCTCTGAGATCCGCCAGCGCGAGAGGAGATGCCCCGGGAAACGGGAGCGGCCCTGGGCCGCTTTAGTGAATCGGGGGCGGAAGGCTCATTTGCCTGCTTTCGTACTGCGTACCGTTTTGGCGCGCCGGCGCGCTCGGGGATCGTCATTCAGCGAGCGGTAGAGCTCGATGCGATCGCCGTCGGCCGGGAGGTCTGAGCGGCTGCGTGATTCGCCGAAGATGCCTACGGGGGCAATTTCCCAGGGGACCTCGGCCTGTGGCGCCTGACGGCGGGCCGCCTCGATGGCGTCCGCTATGGTGGCTTCGGCGGGCAGCACGACCGACCAAAGGTATTGCCCCTCCCCGTCGGCATATGCCACGACGCAGTGTTTGTCGGCGCGGCCACTCACGCGTCCGCAGGCCCCTGTTGCGCAGCAGGCGGCGGTGAGGTCGTGCGGCTGCGCACGACGAAGGCCTCGACGAGGGACCCCGCGGTGTCGGCGAACTTCTGCTCGAAGAGCATTGCTGAAAGCGTGCTCTTGAAAGCAAAGCGCATGGTCAGCTCTACCCGGCAGCCGTCCGGACCTATGGGCGTCAGCAGCCACTGGCCCTCGAGCATCCTGAATGGACCGCTCACGAGATGCATCAGGATGCGCTTGTCGGGCTCGAGCTCGTTACGGGTAGTGAACTCCCCGTGCAGCGGCCCTTGCTTGACGCCTATTGTGGCCACGATCTCGCGCTCCGTTCGGGACACTACGCGCGCATGGGTGCACCACGGCAGGAAACGCGGGTAGCTCTCGATATCATTGATGAGCGCGAACAGGCAGCTCGGCGGCTGGGCGACGAGCGCCGAGCGCTTAACCTCTCGCATGGAAGCGATTGTCCCAAGATCGCCGCCCCGCGGACAAGCTTCCCATACAATGACGCCCCCCAAAGCCCCCCGACTGCTCTCCGCACCCGTCCATGCCGCCCAAGGTCGCCACTGCCTCGCGCCTCATCGCCGAGAACCGCAAAGCTCGCTTCGAGTACTTCATCGAGGAGCGCTACGAGGCCGGGCTTGCGCTGCAGGGTTGGGAAGTGAAAGCCATGCGGGCCGGGCGGGCGCAGCTCACAGAGGCGTATGTCTATCTGCGCGGCGGTGAGGCTTTCCTATTCGGCGCGCACGTCTCTCCTCTACCCTCGACCTCCAGCCACGTAGTGGCTGACCCGGTGCGCACGCGCAAGCTCCTTCTGCACCACTCCGAGCTCAGCGGACTCATCGGCGCCGTCGAGCGCAAGGGCTACACGCTGATCCCCCTCGAGCTCTACTGGAAGGACGGGCGCGCGAAACTTCAGGTAGGCCTGGCCAAGGGCAAGAAGCAGCACGACAAGCGCGCCGTCGAGAAAGACCGCGACTGGCAACGCGACAAAGCCCGCCTGCTCAAGTCGCATTCGCGCTGATCAAATCGTCTGAATCAAACGCACCCGCCACCCTCCGCCGTGCGCCGTGCGCCGTCCGAAAGCGATTGAGTGAGCGGACCAGGGCCGCTCCCTGGGCCGCGGGATCGAAAAAGTCACAAGGACGGCCCGCGCAAATCGCCGGGAGCGATTTGCGCCAATTGACTAAGGCAGGTTGAAACCGCTGACCAGCGCCGGCGTGCCGGCAGTCGCTGAAAGCTTCGGATTTTTCAGCGCATAGACGAGATTGACAGTCGCCACCGTATCGGTGTGCTTGGCGCTGCCGGGCGGCGGGCTGGTGTTGTTGACCAGCTGCATGCCCACGGCCAGCGACAGGGTCGCGTCGACTTTGACCTGCAGCGACAGATTGTCCGTCGTCGTGGTATCGCTCGAGCCGTATTGGACCAGCAGCGCGTTCACCAGCTTGGTCGATTCCGTTATCGAGTGCGAGTAGTCCAATCCCGCCTGCAGCACGGCCTCCCGATTGACCGACCCGGGTACGCGCGTGCGGCTGATGACATTGCCGGCGGGCCCCGTGAGCAATATTTCCTGCTTCTCGATGCGGTAGCCGACACCGAGCTCTCCGGCCAGGAGCGTCGCGGGAGTCTCGACGAACTTATAGCCCGCGCCGGTCGCGACACTGTCCTGGTAGGCGAAGCCGGTAAAGAGGTTGCGATCCCAGCGTGCGGTCGAGAACCAGAAGGTGCGCTTGCTCAGTGCAAGATCCGCCTGCACGTGCGCGTTGGTGTCCTGCTGCGTGCTGTAGGGACCGGTGCTGGCATAGAGCGCTGCGAACCCGCCGCTCAACGTCCAGAGACCCATTTGATGCGCGGCGTCGAAGGCAGCGTTGCCGCTTTTCGTCGTAGTGCTGCCGCTCGTCACGATGAGTCCGAGCTGTCCCTGCGCAGCCCAGGTGTTGGGCGGTCCGTTCTGGGCCTCGCTCGCAGATCCGCTCCCTGCGCCGGCCGAGAGCGCGGTTGCAGCGTAAGCGACACTGTGCAGCATCAACACGGCACCGATGGCCGCAAGCTTCTTCTTTACCATTCTGGGCGACTCCCTGGAGAATCCCGAACCTACCCCGACCCCGCGACCGGGCTCCGCTTCAAGAGCGCTCGCCTGCGGCAAGTGCGCCGTCAGCAAGCCCGTTTCCGCGCCAGCGTGAAAAGGCCGCGACGTTACCGGAAAGCGTGGGCGTACGAAACTGCCGCCGATCGCCGACAAGCGGCAGGCTCGGGCACGGCCGCCGCAGGGACTTCCTGCGCTCGAGAGGCTCTTGAGGTATCCTATCGCTCACCTTTGGGGGCGACCGGCTTCGACGTGGGTTGCGAACCTTCAGGGGCGTACCGAGGTGCAGTGCCCTCGTAAATAACTCTGCAACTCATAGTTGCCAACGACGACAACTACGCTCTAGCTGCCTAAACGCAGCTGACCTCTGACCAGCTCGTGCCTGTGCGACTGAATCAGGGGACGCGTTCACAGGATCGCGATCCGCGCGTGCGACGGGCCGGATCGTTAAGAGTTACCGTCTGCTGGCGCGGCGTCTTCCCTGCCCCTCGGGTAGCGCAGCGTGAGAACCAATGAGTGGGATACGTACGTAGATCCTGAAGTCTAGGACTTGCGGACGGGGGTTCGATCAAGGGTCGCGCCGATCCGCGAGGGTCGGCTGATAACGGAGCTCACATCGGTGAAACCTGACGGCGCTCTTCTCGGAGAGCGGCATGGCAACGCCGAGGGGTAGGAAGAGGGCCAACCTCAGGCCTGCCCTGTAGAGACTCATAGGCTCGCCGTGGACTTTCAGTCCTGGGTGGGTACTAGGATTCCACCGGAACGGTGGGATAACACGCTCCGCATCCGCACCGTCGCTGAGGTGCGGATGAAGGCATAGTCCAGGCCGCCGCGAAAGCGGCGGGTGTACTGTCCCCCCGCCTCCACCAATGGTGACCGCACCTCCGGCGATGAGCCGGGGGTGCGGTTTGTGTTTTTGGATGAACGCCACTGATAAACGCCTGGTGTCGCGTGTCGAGTCGGCAGGCACTCGCTCTCCTCGCGCAGACAGCCACGTATCTTCGCACGTACAAATTGCAGCGCTGCCGCTTGCTGCTGGATGAGTACATCACGGTCACGCCGCGAAACGGCCGCTACACGGCCTCACAACGCGCAGCGGAAGAATTGTTCGAGAAGCGGTTTTTCGCGCTCTCCATCCGCGCCGGAACCAACTGCCGCGGTCGCTCATTGAACGGAGACGATGACGATCGAGGATACCGAGCCGCTTCCGAAGCGTGCGCGAGCCGGCCGTGAGGAGGAAGGCGGGCTCACCGGCGCACGGACACTCATGTCGCTCGGCGAACTGCGCGGAGCGGTGAATGACTGCCGCCGCTGCACGCTATGGAAATCGACGACCCAGGGCGTGCCCGGTGAAGGGCTGGCGCCCTCGCGCCTCATGCTGGTCGGCGAGGCTCCCGGCGACTCGGAGGATCTGCAGGGGCATCCCTTCGTGGGACCTGCAGGAGCGATCCTCGATCGGGCGTTGAAGGATGCGGGCCTAGGGCGCGAATCCGTCTACATCACCAACGCCGTCAAACACTTCAAGTTCGAGCCGCGCGGCAAGCGGCGGCTTCACATCAAGCCGAGCGCGAGCGAGATCGAGGCCTGCCACTGGTGGCTCGACGAAGAGCTGCGGCTGGTGGCGCCAAAGCTCGTGATGGCGCTCGGCGGGACCGCGGCGCGCGCCCTGCTCGGACATCCGGTGATCGTGTCGCAACTTCGCGGGGCCCCGACCAGACTCTCAGCAACCTCGCATCTCTGGGTGACCATTCACCCGTCATTTCTGCTTCGCGTACCCGACGATGCACAGCGACGCAATGAATACACGCGCTTCGTGAAGGAGCTGAAGGACGCGCTGGCCTGGATCGACAGACACTAAGTCTATTGGCGCCAAGTCGGCATCCTGCCGCGTTGCTCGGCCCGCTCGCTCATGTGCTTTCGACCTTTCCGTCAAGCGACACCAGCGCGCCATAAAGGTCAGGCCGCCGATCGCGAAAGACGAACCAGTTGTCCCGCAGGGCGGCCGTCTCCTCGAGGTCGAAGGTTGCGGTGAGCACTGCATCGCCCTCCTCGGGCGCTTCAGCGATCTTCGCGCCCATCGCATCCGTTATGAACGATGAGCCATAGAAGCGGATGTAGAGCCCGTCGGGGTCCTGCAAGGAGCGCTCGAGCCCGTAGCGGTTCGCGGCCGCGAGAGGGATGAGATTCGCAGCGGCATGTCCCTGTTGGGTGCGCTGCCAGTGCTCACGGGAATTCACCGGCAGGGCCGGCGGCGGCTCGGTGCCGATGGCAGTCGGGTAGAGCAGGATTTCCGCGCCGGCGAGCGTCATCGCCCGTGCCGCCTCGGGAAACCACTGATCCCAGCAGATGCCCACTCCGAGGCGCGCGTGGCGCGTCTGCCAGACCTTGAAGCCGGTGTCGCCGGGACTGAAGTAGTTCTTCTCCTGATATCCGGGGCCGTTGGGGATGTGCGACTTGCGGTAGATGCCCAGCCGCGAGCCGTCGGCATCGAGAATGACGATGGAGTTGAAATAAGCGGGACCGGCGCGCTCGAAGAAGCTGATGGGCAGCACCACTCCCAACTCACGCGCTACGCCGCTGAAGTGCCGGACCGCCGGATTGTCCTCGACGGGACGCGCGAGCTTGAGGTGCCGCGCATCCTGCTCGATGCAGAAATACGGCGTCTCGAAAAGCTCAGGCAGCAGGATGATCCGTGCGCCGCGTGCCGCCGCCTCCCGCACCAGCCTCTCCGCCGTAGCTATGTTGGCAGCTGCATCCCAGCCGCAGGCCATCTGGAGCGTTGCGACGGTCACCGGGCGCGGTGCGTGACGGAAATGCTCAGGGGTCTTGGACATCGGGCTTCGCTCCCATTCTCCGGCGCTCGGCCAACGATCGCCGAACCTGCTCGGTGACGCGCATGGCGGTCTCGAGCGCCATCAGGCCGGCCTCGCCCGTGACCACGGGAGGCCGTCCTTGGCGGATACAGGTGAGGAAAGAGTCGATCTCGGCCTTCAGCGCATCTCCGGGATCGAGGCTCTGCTCCTCGATATTGACCGGCAGCGGCCCGGCCGGCTCTCCGGGGCCGCGCTTGCGGATGAGTGTCAGAATCTTCTGCTGCAGGTCCAGTGAGAGGTAGGCATCGTCCTCGAAGATGCGCATCTTCCGCTCGGTTTTCAAGCTGACGCGACTGGCAGTGGCGTTGACGACACATCCATTGCTGAATGTGATGCGCGCATTGGCGATGTCGATGTCGTCGGAGAAGACCGGCGTGCCGACGGCATCGATGGTTTTGACAGGCGCCCCGACGATGGTCTGCACAATGTCGATGTCGTGGATCATCAGATCGAGAACCACGTTGACGTCCGTTCCCCGCTCCCGGTACGGGGCAAGCCTGTGGCATTCAACGAAGCGCGGCGCCCGCAGGTACGGCTCTGCAGCCAGAATCGCCGAGTTGAAGCGCTCGAGGTGCCCTACCTGCAGGATGCGTTTGCGGCGGGCAGCGAGCTCGATCAGCTCTCGCGCCTCATCGGGCGTCTCGGTGATGGGCTTCTCGACCAACACGTGTGCCCCCGACTCGAGGAACGCACGCGCTATCGCATGATGCGCCGGCGTGGGCGTCACGACGCTGACCGCGTCGACCGCTCCGAGCAGGTCCCGATAATCGGCGACCGGACGGGTGCCCACCTCTGCCGCGACGGCATCCCGAGCCTCCTGTCGGGTATCGACGACACCGACCAGCTCACATTGCGCCGCCTGGGCGTACTTCTGCGCGTGGAAACGCCCGAGGTACCCGACGCCGATGACGGCAGCTTTGATTTTCCGCATAGCCTCGCATTATGACCTGGGGAAGCACCCGATCGGCTACACTGCTCCCATGACGGAGTCTGCCGGCAAGCCAGGAGCCCTGGCTCGGGCCCAAGCCTTCAGCCTCGAGACCCGCACCCGGCGGGAGGCGGTGCTTTTCGGGGGTGCGCTGGCACTGGGGCTGCTCGTGATCCCCCTCCTCATCTGGATCGTCGGGCACAAGGCGCTCGGCCCGTACACCCACGGCGACGACCCGCGCAGCCTCGGCCCGCTGGCCCTCTACGGAGACTATTTTTCCGGCCTCGCCCATGGCTGGCTCGGCTACTGGGCGGTCGCGGTGGGCCCGCCCCTGCTGATCCTCGCCACGAGGCTCTGGCTGGCAGTGCTGCGGCGCGTGCCCCGGGAATGAGCCGTGCGAGCCCCAGGGTGCACCCCTTACCGTGGTGAGACCCCATGAGATCGGCCTTTACAGAATGCGACTGACCGAGGAACCCGCTCTGCGAATCCGGACGCATTCAGGATGTCTCAGGGATACTATTGGCCGTGAGCGCGCAGACTGCGCCTCTTCCCTGAGTACCGCCTTTCCGTAGACCCCTACTTCACCTCCCCTAAGGACCCGCGAGCAGCTTCAGATGTCCAAGCACCTCCGCCGTCCGCTCGGATGGCTAGCCCTCACCGTCCTGTCGGTTCTCTTGCTCGCCGCCACGGACGCCGTTCTGCGTACCCCTGCCAGCGCCGCCTCGATCCTGCCTCCCGGGGCGTTGGCGCCGACCGATGATCAGCGTGCCGTCGCTCGCAAGATCGGCCGGATCCTCGAGGAGACTCACTACAGTCGCGCTGCGATCGACGACACCTTCTCCCGGGAAGTGTTCAAGCGCTACCTGGAGTTCCTCGACCCTGAGCACAGCTACTTCCTGGCGAGCGACGTGCAACAGCTCTCGGCGTATCGCGACCAGTTCGACGACATGATCCATACGGGGAACGTCGATCCCGGTTACGTGATCTTCGATCGCTTCAAGCAGCGGAACCGGGAGCGGATGCAGTACGCGCTCGAGCTGTTGAAATCGGAGCCGGACTGGAACACGACCGCGAGCTACGATTTCGACCGCGAGCACGCGCCCTGGCCCGCCACCGGGGCGGAGATGGATCAGCTCTGGAAGAAGCGCGTCATCAACGACGCCGTCTCCCTCATGCTCGCCGGCAAGACCTGGCCGCAGGCCGCGAACCTGCTGCGTAAGCGCTATCAGACCGTCATCACGCGTGTGGATCAGATCAAGTCCGAGGATGTGTTCGAGGACCTGATGAATGCCTACGCACGCACTTACGATCCGCACACGAGCTACTTCTCGCCGCTCAACTCCGAGGAGTACCGCATCCAGATGAGTCTCAACTACGAGGGCATCGGCGCCTCCCTGCAGCTCATCGACAACTACGTCACCATCATGAACGTCATTCAGGGAGGGCCGGCGGCGACCGCCGGGACCCTGAAGCCCAATGACCGCATCACGGCCGTCGGCCAGGGCGACTCAGGGCCCGTCACGGACGTCGTCGGTTGGCGGCTGGATGATGTCGTGCAGCTCATCCGCGGCAAGGCGGGCACCGAGGTGCGGCTACAGGTGTTGCCGGCCGGCGCGGCGCCCGGCTCGAAGGAAAAGACGCTGCAGTTCGTGCGCAACAAAGTGACTCTGAAGAACCAGGAAGCGCAGAGCAAGCTCAAGACCGTGACCGATCACGGCCGAACGTACCGCATCGGCGTCATCACCGTACCGAGCTTCTACGAGGACATCGCCGCGGAGAATGCCGGCGATCCCAACTATCGCAGCACGACTCGCGACGTACTGCGCCTGCTCGAGAAACTCGAAGACCAGCACATCGACGGGCTGGTGCTCGACCTGCGTGACAACGGCGGCGGTTACCTGCCGGAGGCGACCGCGCTCACCGGCCTCTTCACGCCGCACGGACCGGTCGTACGGTTGCGCGACCGCAGCGGCCACATCGAGACCCTGCAGGATCCGGAGGAGGGACCGGCCTACACCGGTCCGCTCGCCGTGCTGGTGAATCGCTTCAGCGCCTCGGCCTCGGAGATCTTCGCCGGCGCCATCCAGGACTACCATCGGGGCGTCATCATCGGCCAGAACACCTTCGGCAAAGGCACGGTGCAGAACCTCGTACCTCTCGACCGCTGGAGCGAAAAGCCGGTCGAGGGCCAGCTCACCGTGACGATCGGCAAGTTCTATCGCATCACAGGCGAGAGCACGCAACATCGCGGCGTGGTGCCGGACGTGACGCTGCCCTCTCCGATCGACCCGAAAGAGGTCGGCGAGGCAGACCAGCCGGCATCCCTCCCCTGGGACCGCATCTCGGGCGTACCCTTCACGGTGAGCACCGGAATGTCGGCGGTGCCGTCGATTACCCAGCTGAGCGCCGCCCAGACCGCGCGCGCGCAGCGTGATCCCAACTATCAGTGGCTGGCTGCCGACATCAACAGCATCGATGGCATGCGCGAACAGCACACCGTGTCTCTCAATCTCACGGCGCGGCGCGAGGAGCGCACGCGTAACGACAAAGCTTTGCTGTCACTCGACAACAAGCGCCGCGCCGCGCTCGGCCTGCCGCCCCTCAAGGCCGTGGAGCAGATCGACAAGGACAACGACAAGATTCCGGATGTGATCCTGGATCAGGCGGCCGACATCACGGCGGACATGGTCGCGCTCGACCGCTCCAGCCTTCCCGTGGAGAAGACCGCGAGCACGAACCCGGAGCGGGGATCCTGACCGTCCGCTAACGCAGCAGGACGCCGTAGACGTCCCACGTATCCTCGGCGAGCACGTTCGGCATGCGTGCCGCCGACAGGCCTCCCGGCTCCGCTCCGAGGGCATCCCCCTCGGAGAAGGCCAGCGACTCGGCTGTCGGCGCCGCATCCGTCGCGACGCGATACCGGGCCAGTTGCGTCAGACGCCCGGACCTCTGTTTGACTTCCTGCGTCAGGTTGGTGGGGGCCCGCAGCAGCTCGGCTGCGCGCTCGATCTGCTTCATCAACGCTTCGCACTCCGCGCGCGAGCCGTATTCGTCGGTGGCTTCCCGGTGGCGCGTTGCCTCGCGCGCCTGCATGACGAGCTGCGTGCGGGCGAGCCGCAGGCAGAGTACCTCGGCGTACGCGATCGCCGCGATGTTGATGGCGCGTCGCGCCTCGAGCGAAAGACCGGGGAACTCGGGAACCGGTTCGCGCTCGATTTCCTCGACCGCCTCGCGCGCCGCGACCAGGGAGAGGTCGGCAGCAGCCGCGGCCGCGCGCGCCTGTGAGATCGTCTGCTCGAGCGCCCGCCGCTTGAAATAGTGCCAAAACCGCTGCAGCCGTGCGCGTTGGCTCTCGAGATCGGTCAGCCGTGCCGCTTCTTCCGCCACCAGGCGCTGCGCGCCGCGCAGCCGCTGATCGGCCGCCTGGCGCTTTGCAAACACACGCCGGTTGTGCTCGGCGAGATGTTGACGGCGCTCACGCTCGTCCTGTTGGGCGGCGAGCTCGGTGACGAAGCGCTCGAGAAGCTCGCGTCCCGTCTGCCAAAGCCTGCGCAGCTGGTAGAACACGAGCGCCGGAAACGCCGTCTCGGAGAGGCCTAGGCGGCCCTCGAGCGCGCCCAGCATCTCCTGTACGCGCTGCGTGGCGCCCTCCTGCTGCTTGATGCGGTCCTTCAGCCGGTAGATCTCCTCCTGCAGCTCGCCATAGGCCTTCTTCAGCTCCGCGCGGTTGCGGAACAGAGCGAGCACGCGATGGTCATCCTCCGCGGTTTCCTCGCGGCGGAAATTGACTTTCAGGAAGCCGAGCTGTCGAAGCGCCATCATGAGACGAACGGCGGCAGGCCGCCGATTCTCACTCGGCGGCGTTGAGCCTCGTAGCCGTTGAGAAGCGATGCCCCCGCTCCGCGCAGTATTCCAGCCACTTGTTTAACATCATGTTGCGCGCCCAGCGCTGATCCAGTTCACGCTCCGCTTTCCTGGGGGTCTCAGATGCGCCTCGGGGCGACCGCAGCGCCGGCTGGCCCTGGCCCACTGCCTGGCCCGCCGCCCATTCCTGCGCCTCGAGCAGATGCGCATCGTGGTAGATGCACAGGCGCATATCGGGACAGGCCACGGCGCCGGCGGCCGCGGGCAAGACGTAGGTCAGGCCGGCGGTACTGGTGTACGGTGAGCGGCCGGTAACGGTGAGAAGGAGGTCACAATCGCCCGGCACATGCGAGCAGTGCCGGCCCTCGAGGCGCTGCAGGTCTCCCGCGAGCCACCCGAGGCGGATGAAATTGCTCTCATAGAGGCTCATCAGCGCAACGAAGCTGCGTGGCTTCGCGCGCCAGGAGACTCGTGTCAGAGTGTCATCGAGCATCACGCCGACTATAACGTACGTCCGTGACACTGCAAGCCATGCAACGCCGGTTTTTTCGACGGCTGTCGCGGAACTTTTCAGCACGAAACTTGCACGCCACTGAGTTCCGGTTCCAGGTGATAATCAGCCCTCGGGAACCGTTTGCGCGCCGACTCCGGACGCCGACAGCTCTCCCGGACGGCGGCTATGGCCGCAGCCGCCGCTCGATGCCCGTGGTGTTGAGAATGCGGGCGGCGATCTCCTCGATCGAGCATTCGGTCGTATCGAGCGTGGGGATGCGCAAGCGCGCGATCAGCGCCTCGGCCGCACGCAGCTCGTAGCTCACCTGCTGCTGGGAGGCATAGCGGCTCTGCGGGCGGCGCTCATTGCGGATCTGTTGCAGCCGCTCGGCTTTGATCGTCAGGGCATAAAGCTTGCGACGATGGGGCTCGAGCCGGGCAGGAAGCTGTCCAGACTCGAGGTCTTCCTCGGTGAGCGGGTAATTGGCCGCGAACACGCCATACTGCAGCGCCAGGTAGAGACAGGTCGGGGTCTTACCGGAGCGCGAGACGCCGAGCAGTATGACATCGGCATGGGCATAGTCGCCGCCGGTGCCATCATCGTTGGCCAACGCGAAGTTGGTGGCGTTGGTGCGCGCAGTATAGGCGCTCAGGTCCGCGATGCCATGGGCGCGGCCGGCCCGGTGGGTGGAGCGGGTGTTGAGCTCGCGCTCGAGAGGGCCCACGAAAGCGGCAAAGAAGTCGAGAAAGAGGCCATTGGCCTGCATCACCACATCGCGCAGGTCATCCTGTACCAGCGTGCTGAACACGATCGGCCGCAGCCCCTCCTCCTGGGCGGCACGGTCGATCCTGCGTACCGCCTCCTGCGCCTTGTCAAGGGTCGATACAAATGGCAAAGTCACCGGCCGAAACTGCAAACCCTCAAACTGGGTCATGAGGCTGTGACC
>Ga0068855_100002311_pt1 | contig 23570 bp, 17 predicted proteins | sample KBSCornC52_FD_66592 | JGI IMG/M metagenome (GOLD analysis project Ga0068855, IMG submission 66592) | Corn rhizosphere microbial communities from Kellogg Biological Station, Michigan, USA - KBS Corn C5-2 | ecosystem: Host-associated > Plants > Roots > Rhizosphere > Soil ...
TCGTCAGGGAAAATCTCTTTGGTCCAAAAAGGAGCTGTGGCATTTGGTGTACTGTGATAGAGTCCGTTTCCAACCCTTAAAAACAGCCCTTTATCATTTGCAAAGAAGCTATTTCCCCGGATACTATCTTCCCGCAAATTTTCGGGCAGCCCTTTGCTGATGTCCTGCCAGGTTTGTCCGCCATCTGTAGATTTAAAAATGATCTTTCCGGTTTGATTACAGGAAAAGAGGAATTGAAAAAAGAGCAGGAAAGCAAGATAATAGATGATCTTCATGACTGGAAATGATTTGGTGAAACAATAGGGCAAAGCTATCAGGCCTCAACTACCTCAAAGCTTTTTAGCAGTAAAAAGTTGTAAAGGATGCGTAAAACGTTTGTAAATCCAGCTAAAACCGGGGGCCAATGGTGTATTTTGCAGGTATGAAGCCATTTATTCTATTCGGATCTTCCATCATAATAATTGTTATTTTAATTTCTGCTGTTGCTTCCATCAATAAAAAAGATGAAATTCCTGAGAAGCATTTAGAAGTTGTGTTGCGGGATATAGGACATCAGCTTTTGCTCTCAGCTAAAGATTCTTCATCCCGGGTGCTTCCGGTTAAGAAGTTAAATGAAAATACATACCAGATCTCCTTTCAAAAGGAGCTTAGTTTTGTTTCAGATTCTATCATCAACCTGGTGCAACGTGAATTTCAAAAAACCGCCCTGACTACCAATTATATAGTGGACCTGAAGAATTGTGAAACAAAGGAAACTGTCCTTGCATTCGAAATAAACGGCCGTGCAGGCAATTTAACACCTTGCCGGGGGCGTAAGCTTGAGGTTGGTTGTTATGCTATTGAAATTGAATTTTTGAAGAAAACTACGTTTAATTACTTTTTGTTGTTGCTATTAATCATTCCTTTGAGTGTTGTTGGATTTTATGTAAAAAATAAGTTCCGGAAAAAAGATGAGAAAGTATCAATCCCCGATAATAACGATTTCCTGCAACTAGGAAGTTTTAGATTCTACGCAGATAATAATGTGCTGAAAACTGAGGATAAAAGTATCACGCTTTCAGAAAAAGAAACAAAAGCACTAAAAATATTTGCAGAAAATATAAATCAGGTCGTAGAAAGGGAAAAACTGATGAAAGAGATTTGGGAAGACAGAGGCCTGGTGGTCATCAGTAGAAATGTTGATGTATTGGTGTCAAAATTACGTAAGAAATTAGCCGACGATCACTCCATTAAATTTATTAATGTACCCGGCAGGGGTTACAAATTTATTATTGAGTAGATACTATTGTATTGGCTCCATTGAAGCGACCTTCGACAACAAGCATTACAAAGGCTTGCCGGGCAATGCCAGGTAGAAGATACTTCCTTTTCCAGGCTTGCTTTGCACTGTTAATATGCCATTATTTAATTTGGTAAGTTCATAACATAGCCGCAAGCCCAGGCCTATGCCCTTTTCATCTGCCGTACCAAAAGTGGAAACCATTTGGCCCTCGTTTATTTTTTCCAGTGTTTCCGGTGGTATGCCTATCCCGCTATCTGCCACGCTTATGGTAACTACAGCATTGGTGGTGCTTGCCGAAATGGTAATAGTATCGCCCTTATTACAAAATTTAATGGCATTGCTCACCAGGTTACGAATGATAACCTGTATCATATTCATGTCGGCCCATACAGTTATTTCATCAGCGGTCAATTCATGCTCAAGGTTAATGCCTTTTACGGCAGCCTGTTTAATAAAAATTTGCAAAGCATCGGTTATGACCTGGCGTACAGAAAACATAACAGGCAACACGGTGCTGCCTCTAAACCGGCTATTGGCCCAGAAGAGCAGGTTATTCACCAGTTCCGTAGAATGATTAATATCGCGGCGAAGTTCGTCCAGGATCTTTTCGATAGTTTCCTTTTCCTGGTAGCTATCTCCCAGCAATTGCAGTATTCCATTTAGAGAATGTAATGGCACTTTCAGATCATGGGAAATGATGGAGAACATGTTGTCTTTTTCCATGTTATTTTTCAACAATAACATGGCTTGTCGCTCTATTTCTTCATTCTCGGCTTCCAGTATCAGATTATTCTTTTGTTTGATTGCTCTACTTCTTATTAGTAACAGAACCAGCAGACTAAGGACCAGGATTAACAGCAAAGCGATGAAGATTTGCAGTTCCTTTTTCTGAACAATACTTTTATTCAGGGCGTCCTTTTTTTCCTGCGCGGCTTTTAAAAGGGTTTCCTTTTTCTCGAATTCATAGCGCGTCTCCAGTTGTTCTGTTTTCTTACGCATCGTTTCATAAGCAACACTGTCTGAAGCCTCCTTTATCAATTTGAAATACTTTAATGCATAACGAGTATTGCCCAATGCTTCATAAGCGGCAGCCATCTCTCTGAAGGCCATCAGCATATGGGGTTTACTTTTTACCGCCTGCGCCTTTTGTAAACTTATACTGGCATATTTTAAAGCCTTTGGGTAGTTCTTTAACTGAATATATATGTTGGCAATCTCGCTTGCGCATACGGACTGGCGTGTCATATCATCGGTAACACTTAAATAATCCCAGGCTTGAAGTAATAAGACCAATGCTTCTTTTAACCTTCCTTCAGCCTGGTAAAGCAGTCCAATTTGATCGTTGACTGTCGCAATGCCATACCTGTCCTTCAGGGCTGTTGCCACCTGCAATGCACGATTAAAACAAGACAACGCTTCTTCGTACTTTTCATCATAGGTCCAAAGTCTCCCAATTACAGTTATTGCCTGGTACAAGGCAAGGCTGTCTTTTCGGGCTTGAAAAATATCGGCTGCCTTTTTTATTATATTCCGGGCGTCGTCATCTCTCCCTATTACCAGGTAGGCATTATTCCCTATATTGTACATGGCTTTCGCCATTAGTAGCGAATCGTTCGCCTTCTCTGCCACACGAAGTGCATCCTGGTAATACTGTAACATTTTTGAATGGTCGCCCAGTTCAAAATAGGCATTTCCTTTCTGCCTTAGACTTATGGACTGGCCCCTGGCATACCCGATTTTGGTGGCAAGTGCCAGGGCCTTATCGCTGTAGAAAACCAGGCTGTCGACACTAATCTTGTAATAGGAAAGGGCCAGGCTGTCAAGCAGATCAACATAGGCTGTATCCTTTAAATAGCCGGGTTGTTGTTGCCTGGCAAGTATCTTGCTTCGTAACCGCGAAATGCCGGCAGATTGCGCCTCGCAGGGCTGATATGGTTGCAGTGCTATAAGCAATATACCAATAACAACGACTATTTTATTCATAAGGGAAGAAGGGTTGGGGCTAACTTTCAATCATTATCGAACACATGTTCTCATCTAATATAAAGAATTTTATAAAGTATAAATAACTATTTTTTATAGACCTCGCAAATAGTTCGACTAACAGATTTTGTGCCCAAACAGAAACCTGTAAGTTCTGAGTTATGACCACGATGTCTTAAGTTTAATGAGTATAAGAGTAAATTGACAAAAAAAGCACTTGAGCGTGATCTCGGAACAATTGACATTGACAAACCTGTCAAATACAACGGCTATGATGCTATTTATTTTTCAGGCTCTTCTAAAAAAACAGGTGAAACCAGAATGGTATTAGTTTTCGGCGACAGCACTTTTGTGATAATAATTATGGGTAGTTGTAGAACAGCCGATAAGGTTGCCATCAGGGAATTGAACAAGATGCTTACTACTTCTTACTACGACAAATCATTAAAATTTGATCCACTTGAAACGGCCAGCATGAAATTCGATGAGCATATTACAGGGTTTAAATATGCAACGACAATAAATAATACGTTTGTCTATTCACCAACCGGCAGAAGTGATAATATCCTGTCAAACTTCACATTGTCTACCCATTCACTGCCTTCCTTTTCAAAAGCAAAAGAATTTTTAGACCAAATCATTTCAACTTACAGCGAGAATCGGGTGCAGGTAAGTAATGTTAGAAAGCAAGACATCGTAATAGACGGCAATGATGCCTATGAAGTAACTATGGATGCCATAGATGCCGCCAATAAAAAAAGTATTCTTTATAATGTAATTATTCATAAAGGAACAAAGGCGGTGCTGTTTCAGGGGGAAGATGATGAACAGGGAGAATGGCTTGACAAATTCAAAGCAACCGTGCAAAGCATAAAAATGTAAGGGTGCGAGTAAACCAGGTCACAAATGCAGTGAACAGGAAGGTGAGCAAGCCCCTCCAGGTCATTGGATTTGAAGGGGCTTGCTGGTTCAAAGTATTCATGTAAAACAGCGATCTGTGATGCGGATCAACAACTTTTTGCCCTGCAAGTAGTTTTGATAATGCTAACTTTATTTTACCACTTCACTCACCAAAATAACAGGAGTAACATTAGTATAGTTGGCAAAATCTGCACGGAGCGCATCTCTGTTGGGAGCTATTGCCGCCTGATATTCACTTAAGCTTTTTACATAAAATGTGCCGATAGCCATAAAAGGTAAAGGTTGATTAGGAATACCACTTGAAAGCCCTTTTTCAATAGTATACTTAACCAGGTTTGACCCTAAAAAACCTGCCACCTTAGGCATGTGCTTAGTTTCATAATATTCCATATTGAAGGTTTTACCCTCTGCATACGGGTACATTATGGATATTTTAATTAACCCTTTTTCAGCAACAGTAGCGTCCTGTTTTTGGGATTTTTCAGATTGCTTATCTTGACTAAATGCCACAAAACAAATGTTTAAAAGCAATAAAGATAAAATTAGTTTACACTTCATAATTAGTTTTTACTTTAAGTTACAGAATATATAATTGCCCGGTATTTCCGTCTATATAATATGTCAGTTAATCTATGTAAATCTAAATGAGCGCTCTTGCAGGAAAAAATATAAAACACCCTTACCTGCACTACGCTTGATGGAATAAATTAATTTAGAGGGTCAAAAAAATATTGATGTTTATACTTCACTTGAGACTATGGTAATTATTTCGGCAACATGAGTACGCAACCGACATTTAATTTCAACCAGGTTTACCAGTCACGGTGACTATATAGCAAAAAATAGAAATTATGAAGCTTCTTCTCACTTCCAGTGGTATCAGCAATACAAGCATTCACAACGCGCTGGTTGACCTTTTGGGCAAATCCATTGCTGAATCGAATGCACTCTTTATTCCCACAGCGATATACCCCTTCCCTTTTGGTGCCCGTTTTGCATGGCAACCGATCGGCGGAAAAAACCAATCTTCATTGTGTCAATTGGGCTGGAAATCCCTGGGACTGCTGGAGCTCACCGCGCTCCCCAGCATTGAAAAAGAAGTTTGGATACAAGCTATCGAGGATACTGACGCGCTGCTGGTATGGGGCGGTGATCCATTGTATCTAAGCTACTGGTTGCAACAATCCGGACTGGCAGACCTGTTACCATTGCTGCTGCAAAAAATGGTTTACGTGGGAGTGAGCGCCGGAAGCATGGCCGTAAGCGCTACCTTCGGAGAAACCTACAGCAATCCTCGCGGTGGAAGCGGCACGGCGCTAACATCAGAAAACATTACATTCTCTACACCCCAGGGCGACATAAACAAGACTTTCATTACGGCTCATGGAGCGGGGTTGGTTGAATTTGCGTTGATCCCGCATCTGGATAACAAGAATCACCAGGACGCTTCCATGACTAATGCCGAAAAGTGGGCAGCAATGCTGCCAGTACCGGTATATGCTATTGACGATCAAACCGCCATCAAAGTGGTCAACAACACTGTTGAAGTCGTCTCTGAAGGTCACTGGGAACTATTTACCCCCTAATATCTCTTATACAAAGTTTTAAAGACTTTCGATTGTCATGAAAGCATCCTTTAAAACATTATACCATATACGCTTCGTTCCGTAATTGCTGGCTGATCGTACCGGATCCAAATAAACAAAGTTACTTAGCGGATCACTGTTATGGTCCCCTTTATCAGTTGTACTGATCCATCCATATATTCCAGCATAGCCTCATAAACATAAGTGCCTGTATCAACCCGCTTCCCGTTTATGGTTCCATCCCAACCATATTTGCGATCGTTTGCCGGTGAATTGTGCGATTCAAATACTTTCTGTCCATACCGGTTAAACACCGCCAGATCCTTAACCTTCTTAATATCTGAGCTGCCAATTACATAGAAATAGTCATTCTTTCCGTCTCCGTTTGGTGAAAAGGCATTGGGTATAGCAACAGGCGCATTCACAAATGTGTAGATATTTATGGAAGCGGTATCCGTGCAATAATACCCATTGGTAGCAGTTACCTGGTACTTTATAGAGGAGGTTGCCATCGTTACCGGTTCCTGGCAATCTTTGCAGGAAAGTCCCGACAATGGCTCCCATAAATACTTAGATGCTGTACCGCCGCTAACAGTGGTTTTCAATGTTACACTGGTTTGCCTGGGCACCGTAATTTCTGCCGGGTTAGGCTTTATAGTAAAAGGTATATAATTCAGATTACTCCGGTTATTGGAATAATTTGTTTCTTTAAACTTTGACCCCTCATTCACCACAGCTACTATTTTACTGGTACCGGGCGCGCTGAATACATGTGTAAATTCACGGCACGCGTCAAACACAGGTGCAGGTGTATAATACCTGGGCGATAGCATTACCGTTTGCGGGTCGTCAGGATCTCCGTTGTAAAACGAGACGGGTATATTCTGGTAAACCGTATCATACCCGTTATTCATACAAACCTTAAACTTTGCCAGTATATGATTATTATCGTAACAATCTGCCGACACCAATTCAACCGTCATGTCGGGCGGGAAAATATGTATATACTCCTGTGCCTTTAATACGCAACCATACTGATTAGTCACTTGCAGGTTCACCATACCACTGTCCAGCATAGATGCTACCGGCGAAGAACATGTATTACAACCAAGTGTGTACGCATCGCTGTTACCCCACATAACAGACACCGGACTTAACCCGGTTACGTTGTAATAAAGATTGAAGGGTGCTTTACGGAACACAGTAGTATCCTTTGGAAAAATAGTCAATACCGGTGCCGTATAGTCCATACTATGCGTATTATTGCTATATATGGTCTCATTCAAACCTGTCCCTGGCGGGTATGCCAGTTGGTCTTTGTTAATGATCGCAAACAGTTTACCGGTTGCAGGCCTGCTGATATCCAGTTCGTAATTATTGCAGACGCCAGTGCTATTTGATGGGGTAAGAAAACTATTTCCCAGTTTCACCGCTGCCGGGTCGCCCGGTGAGCGGTCATAAAAATCAACCTGCAGGTTAGCCGGAATATTTCCCTGTGCGTATGCGTTGCACAGTGAAAACTTCACATGCACATTATCGCCCCCGGAACAATCCAGTGTATTCAGCTTTACAGTATAATCATCTACTACCGGGATATGCACCTTTACCTGCAAATCATTATAACAACCATATTGTGTGTAAGCCCGCACTTTCACCGTAGTAACGGTATCCCGGCGATACAATGCTGTGAATGTGCTACCGATGCAATTGGTACAATTCAGATATGGAGAAACTTCCCAGGTAGCATTGGTAATATCACCACCCTTGACAGCAACCGGTTTCAGCGCTACCTGTTCCGTTGGCTTTAGTGTATAATCATCCGGATTAATGGATGCACGAAACCCGATTCCCGTCCGGATGTCTATGTTATTGTAAAAAGCCACTTCCTGCACTCCTGTATTTGGCAGATTGAGAGGAAGAGTAGTGCCGTTATCATTAAATACAGTTACCAGCGTATCTAAACCAGTGCGACCAACGCTAACAATAGCTGTATACAAATATGATACGCACTTCCCCGGAAGATCATCCGGCAGGAGGAAAGGTTTTCCGAGAGGATGCCCTTTGCCGGTGCGCGGGTCACCATCATAAAAAGACACTGGAGTATTTTTGGGAATGGTCTGGTACCCCGTATTTTGAAACCACAACTCCACCCTTACCTTATCCTGCTGATAACAGTCTACATACCCTACATATACTATTCCGTCAGCAGTAGGATCATCCACCACTATGGTGACAGGGTTGCTGGTATCTTTGCAGCTGCCGTTGGTAGCATACAAGCGCACTTTATATGTACCGGGAATATTAAATGTATAATCGAGTTGTTCGTTAGTACTAACTACCTGTTCTGCCATGCCTTTGTCGTTACTCATCAGCCATTGCCAGGCAGTAGCATTGCGGGAACGATTGGTAAAAACAACGTGATCGGTTTGTATACCTGCTTTGGAAGCGATCTTACGCTTGTCGGGATAGAATCTTGCTACTACGCCGCAGCTCACCTGAAACGCATCGGTAGTTGAAGCATGACATCCACTTGCGTCGGTTACCCGCAGTTCAATCTGGTAGGTTTTCTTTTGGGTTACGGTCAATGGCAAAGTTTGCCCTGTACCAGCCGGGGTGCCATCAACCAGCCATTGAAAGGTTTGCCCGGGGCTGGCCGTAGCTGTAAAAGTCACCAGGTCACTGACCACCGGATAAGCTTTATCACGGGTGAAAGTTGCCGTAACTGCAGCGCCGCACGGATCATTGCAAACGGTACCGGCCAGCATCAGAGGTAATGCGGTTGTAATAAAATTCTGCATCCTATCCGCCTGCCCCTGTGTGAAGCCCAGGATACAACCCGTTCCGGTGCCATAGTCCATAATATTATCAGGTAAGTCTGGAACATCTTTTGTGAAGCCGGAAAGAGTATCACTGCTGCATGAGTTCGGCGGCGCACTGCATGCATAGCCACCGGTAATAGACCGCTCAGGAGGAGTGTCGCAGACCATGTCTCCATCGGTAAGACAGTTATCATTCTTACAATCTCTATTGGCAAAAGTATGCAGGAGGCTGAGATAATGCCCCATTTCATGCGCGACCAGATCTGCTCCCAGGCTGGAGACTACAACATCGCCACCGGGGCTGGCATATCCGCCCATTACCAGGCGGGTCCAGGTACCACACTCAAAGTCCTGCATATATTCAGACCTGATAGCAGACACCACCCATATATTAATATAACGACTTCGATCCCACGCACCCATTGCGGTGATTTGACTTCCCTCCATATCAACATCGAAATCTGAGAGATAAGAATAGGTTCGAATTATGCCAGTAGTGCGGCCGCCATCAGGAGCGGTTTTGGCCAAACAAAAACGGATCCTCGTATCGGTGCGCCCGCCGGCAAATGTGCCCGAAGCGCTATAAGCGTCATTGAGATCCTGTATCGCCTGTGCAACGGCAGCATCTGTATATGCGGTCGGGTTTTCATTGATAATATGTACTACAACTGGTAATGTAATAATGGCGGGCGGAGCGCCAAAAACATTCATATTATGTTTTTGCAGGATAACCTGATTCATAGTCCGCTCTCTCTTAAGGTATGAAGGGTCCTTTCTCAATTGCTCCAATAGTCTGTCTGTACCACAAGGACGTACAGATACGGGCATACCCTCCTGACCATTGGTAATCAAAGGCAGTACGAATATCATTGCAGCTAGCAGGATCAGGCTCCTTAACATAGGGACGGTCATATAAATGGATATATTGAATAAAACGCATCTTCCACAGCGCTATAATTCACGGGCTATGGCAGAATTGTTATAGTTCCGACGAACACTTGTCCGGGCAAAAGGCGGGCCAACAACAGCAATATTTGGGGGGTAATTAAACTGGCGGCAAATTTATACTATTTCTTTTCACATTGGAAAGCTTTTGGCAAATGATCGCGGGTGGTGCAGCAAATCCAATTTTTTCAATATCCAGGTTCTTCTATCCGACTTTTCAGATAATTGTCAACCGAACATATAAAAAGGAAAGGCTTTAAGTCGTTGAACTTAGAGCCTTTTCAATTTTTTAAGATGCAGTCTTAGTCTATTTGATCTTCCTGTATGCGATTCTTTTATTTTCATAAACAATAAAACCGGTTGCTTTTCCCGATGCATCTGTTACCATGCGAAGATCAACCGGCTCATGACTGTTTACAAAAAACACAGTTTCGGAAGCGGGCTGCAGTGGAATTGTTTTGTTATGGGCTAAAGCAACCAGCGCGCCTTCCTTCACTTGCAGAGCAACGGTATCGTTATCCGTACCTACATAGGTTCCGGAATATTTCTCCAATAATTTGGACTTAACAGCGGTTGACGGAGTATATTCAAATTTCTTATGAAATAACAGCCATTGATATAAACTGTCATTGTTGTACGTTACTGTCCAGCTATCATGCTCTGCTTCCGGATATATTGTAAACTTTACCGATGGATTATAAACCTGTAATGCGCTGATCATTTTTTGATCTGCAGCAAGCGGAACATTGTGATCCTTTGCACCATGAAAACACCATACAGCAGTATTCCGAAGTTTCCAGATGTCAGCAGTATCTCCTCCTCCGCAAATGGGAACTACCGCTGCAAATTCTTCAGGATGCTCAATGGCAAGGCTCCATGTACCAAATCCGCCCATACTCAGCCCCGTTAAATAGATCCTGTCAGCGTCCACCCGGTATTTCTGCTTGCATTCCTGCAAAAGGGCATACAGATCGGGTGTTGACCAACCCTGGCCCTGAGGGGCTTGCGGAGAAACCACAATAAAAGGGAACTTTTTTCCCTGATCAATAAGTTTGGGAGGGCCATGTGTTTTAACCTTTTCAAGATCATTACCCCTTTCTCCACTCCCATGCAGAAAAAGCAATAATGGCCACTTTTTTAAAGTATCCTCCCTGTAATTATCGGGCAGATATAACAGGTAATTGACAGGTCTTATATATTGTTCATGCGTTTGCTGCGCTCCGGCATGCAAACTTGCTACTACCGTCAGATAACAGATCATGCAGATCAGTAGTATTTTTTTCACAATTTTCATTGAATAGCTTTAAGGTGATATAGTGCGGTTCCCGATGATGAATCCGCGTATACCGCCTCAATGGATATGCCAATCTTGAAATCCTTTGCCAGCAAGGGCTTTGTGAAAAATGTAGTTGGAAAATGTGCGAAAGCGAACAGTAATTGTACGGATTTGAAGATAGTGACGGTAGAACAGCCGTGCAGGATAAACATCGCCTTACATTGAAAAAGGCCGCCTCCTCTCAGAGACGACCTTTGGTTTTTCCCCTACTCTGGTCTTAAACAACTGTTATATCGCAACAAGAGACTGCATTATTACTGAATCACTTTTTTGTTTCCAGCAACTTAAAAAACTGATCAAGCTGCGGCAGAATAATAATCCGTGTACGGCGATTAGCTGCACGACCAGTCGATGTTTCATTAGACTCAAGCGGAAGGTACTCCCCTCTTCCTGCTGCCGTCATATGTGTTGGTGAAAGGCCATACTTATTTTGAAGCATGCGAACTACTGCAGTAGCGCGTTTTACACTTAAATCCCAGTTATCGAGCAAAAGGCCGTTTTTGAATGGTACATTATCTGTATGCCCCTCTACCATAAATTCAATGTCGGGCTGGTTTTTGAGCACTTTTGCAACCTTACCCAACACAGCGGCTGCATTACGCGTGATATCGTACCGCCCACTGTTAAACAATAATTTGTCTGATATATCCACGTAGATAACACCTTTATCAACTTTGATATTTATGTCTTTGTCGTTCAGGTCGCCCACGGCGCCTTTCAGATTATTTACCAGAGCCATGTTCAACGAATCTTTCCGTTGAAGTGATGACTGAAGACTTTGAATATAGGCGTCTTTGGCGCCGATATTCTCCAATGACTTTGAAATGCTTGCCGCCTGTGCATCGGAGATGACCGACAAACTCTGCAATTGTTTTAAAGCCTGGGTATTGTTTTGTTTTAGAAAATCAATTTCCTTGTTAAGTGAACTGATTTTAGATTCATAGTCCGCCTGTTTCGACTCATATTCACCTTTTTTGCTGTTGCAGTTCTTAAGGTCGTTTTGCAGCTGTGAATATTTGGCGCTTAAATCATCAAGGCTCTTCTGAGATGCTTTATACTTTTTAGTGCTTACGCAGGAGGCCAGTAAAATGCCCATAGCCCCCGCATAAAGGAATTGCTTTTTCATTTGACTTTATGTTGTTGACTTTTAATTAATCTACTTTATACATTCTTGTTGCGGAATCGAGATAATCGGTTGGCCTGAAGGAAACATCAAATATGTCTTTCACATCAGTCAGCTTTTTTTCAAGAAGCACCATTTGCTTTCCTATTTGCGGATCATCACTGTATTTTTTTAATAGCTCGTGATAACTGTCAATATAATTGCTGATAAGAAAAGTAATGCGCCCGAACCGTTGCTTGAGCGACTGAATGTCCATTAATTCAAAATAAATTCCTTCCTTCCATTCTTTGGGCGCATTTCTTTTCTGTTCATCTACCAGCTGGGCTGCACGCTGCCTGATAAATGTGAGATAGTTATATCTTTTTTCTGCATCGTTTTCTGTAGAAAATCTTTTATTATAATCACTTTTGCTGATGCCAAGAAAATCCAGGTTCTTTGAAAGAATACTGTCATAGTGAAGCTGAAGTCCTTTTAATTCCTTAGTAATATTTAGCCAGTCATGCTCTACATCGGTTTTGTCGTGTGAAAACTGGCTAAGTTTTGTAAGCAATAAAAACATCTTTTCACCCTGTTCCCTTTCTTCTTTATGTTTTTGGGAAGATGAGTTAATAAAGCTTTCTATTCCTGTAAAAAATAGTTGTGTAACAGGTCCCGTTAAAGGGATTGCTTTGGTAATATCATTTGATGTATTCACGAAATTGCTTAATACGTCCAGATTTGCTTCTTTCGATTTGTGCTGATCAATATAGGTCTTGAATTTTTTAATCCAGTCATCGTAACCGGGATACGACATTGGATTGCTGGCCTGGGAAAGCAAATCAAAAAAATCTTTGGTGGAGTTGAAAAGCAGGAGCGGCTTTATTTCCCGGTCCATATAAATGAGATTTACTATGGCCGATTGATAGTTTGCCTGATATACATTTAACTCGTTTTCTTCAATAGCTTTTTGTTTGTTTTCAAGCGCCTGTACACGCTCAAGCAGCTTGTCGGCTTTTTCTTTCACATTGCTTGTTTCGCGAATGGATTTATCCAGATCGTTTACCTTCAAATCGAGCCGGGCTATGGTAGAATCCAGCAACTGGTTTTTCTTATTCAGATTTGTCTGAATGTCTTCAAGTACTTTATTTCTTAAATATTTTTCAGATGCCGCAGTATCTGAAATTTGTGCAAAAAGAGAAGACCCAACCAAACTAAGTAATACAACTAACAGTATGTTATATTTCATATGTACAGTTAAAAGAGTACTGGCGCCGCAATGCAGCGATGGTCGGTGGGTAAAAAAAGATCAGATATACTGAAGTGCGAAGAAATCAGGCTATCAGGTACAAAAGGGTTTAGGTCAGGATCCAATAAAAAGAGGTTCCCGGATGGTACAAAGTGAATAAAGTAAGTTTAGAAGAGGATTAAACAGGAATTAGAATTTGATTAGAAATAAACAGACTTACTGTCTCAGTCTGTCCTGTTCTTCTTCATTACCCAGCGACCGGCTTCTTTTGGCTTTTACTTTATCGTTGCCAAAATTATGGGTGTAGGTAAGTCTCACACCAGGATGTGTAAAGATCAGCTCACCCGTTGCAATAAGATTCTTATCGGGCTGATTGATCCCCGGTCTGTAAATAAGCGTATTGAAAATATTGCTCCAGTTCAACCGGAATGTTGATTTCATTTTTACGAATTTCTTCTGCAACCCTGCATCCAGCGAACCGATGCCCTTGAATTTATAGATGCCGAACAAACCGGCAGACCGGTAAAATCCCGAAAGCGAGAAGGTATATTCTTTGGGAAGTATAAAATTCTGTTGACCTGAGATCAGAACGCCTTTATTGTCGAGCGTCAGCGCTGCGCCATTATAAGATCCTTTTATCTGCTGAAAACTGCCGCTCACATTGGCCTGCATGTTCCACCATTTTGTAATGGTTACCGGTAACGACAAACTTACGGTCACTGTTTGCCTGTTATCCTGGTTTTCTGCCGCCAGCGTTTCTCTGTTCGTTGCCGAATCGATCCTGGGTGAAAAATTCGTAATGGGATCTGCTTCATAGCTATAGGCCAGCGACAAAATTTTGTTTTTATAGGTATAACTCAGATTAATATTATCACTTATCGAAGGCTGCAACCCCGGATTACCCGAAAAATAAGTATTGGGGTCCATAAAAATTACAAAAGGCGCCAGGTCCCAGAATGTGGGGCGTGTGATCCTTCTGCTATACGAAAAACTGGCGGTATTATTATCGTTGATGCTATGCGATAAAAAGAAGCTGGGGAACAGATTGCCGTAATGCCTGTCTACAATGTTCTTTGTTATTTCGGTTCCCAGGTTTGAATTGGTGTATTCGTACCGCAGACCGAATTTCATATTGTTTTTTTTATCGATTACCCAACGTAAAGAAGAGTACGCGGCGGTAATGTTTTCATTAAGGTTGTAGTTGGCGGTCAATGATGCGTCGGTGGTCCACTCTGAGCCCTGCAGCCTGTTTATTTGAACATCATTATTAAAATGCGAAATAGTTGCTTTGGCGCCCGCTTCCCAGTCAAGCTGTTTGCTTAATGTTTTAGTGTAGTCAACAGCCGCTACCCCCAAGCGAATGGGCGTGTTTTTATTGCTCTTTACTTCTTCATCTGAAAGAAAAATGCCTTTGGCATCGTAGTAGGAGTTGGCATAGCTAACCGGGTTCTGATCGTTATAATGCATATAATCCAGGTTAACGGTCAACTTATTGCCTTCTTTATAGGTTTGCGCCAGGTTTACATTAACATCATAACTGAAAGTAGGATGAAACTCATGCACGAACAGGTTTACGGTAGTATCCAGATGCTGATTACTGATGATCCTGGAATCATTATTGGCGTCCATAATCCAGCGATGATTGTAAATAGTTACGAGGCCACCAATGATCGTTTTTTTATTCAGATCGTAGTCAAGTCCCAGCTTACCATTATGATAATCTTCTATCGGGTGTCTGTTTGATACTGAATAATTTTCAAAGAAAGTTCCCTGATTGGTAACGGCATGATAAAAAGAAAAAGACTGAGGCGTATGCGACCCGCTGTACGAATAATCTCCGTACAGGTTTGTCTTTCCTTTACGGTGATTAAAATTCAGTGCGCCTTGTGCAACTTCACCCTTGTTGTAACCAGCAGTAACGGAATAAGAGCCATTGGTGCCGTACTGTGAATTTTGTTTCATAACGACATTGATATACCCGGCATTTCCTTCCGCATCAAGGGATGCGGGTGGCGTTGTGATCAGTTCTATCTTTTCAATCTTATCAGAAGGCGTGCCCGCCAGCATTTGCACTACGGTAGATAAGGGCATACGCGATATTCTGCCATTGATCATAACCACTACCCCATCTTTTCCGTTAATTGAAAGCGAGTTGTTTTGTCTGTCGACAATTACGCCCGGTGAACGTTCCAGTATGTCCAGGGCTGTAGACCCTGCTGCGGTAATATTGCTGGCAACATTGATCACCAGTCTGTCGATCGTTTGTTCAATCAGCGGTTTTCTGGCTGTAACGGTAACATGAGATAATTTACCTTCTCTTTGCAAAAGAGTAAGCGGCGGTAATTCGATGTTTTCATTTTTGGCAGTAAACACCTGCGAATAAACCTGCCTATAGCCTACATACGTGGAAGCTACCAGATAACTACCCGATGCAACCTTATCAAAATTAAATCTTCCTTCCTTCAGGGTCATAATACCTTTAATGAGAGAGGAATCGACGGAATTAAGCAGCATAACGCTGGCATTCACCAAAGGCTCTCCATTGTTGTTTACTACTATACCATGCACTTTTGATTGTGCAGTAACAACACAACTTAGCAGGATGCAAAAAGATGTGACAGCAGCGCACACGATGGTCCTGCGCTTCAAAGCAGATAGTTTGTAAGCCATAGATAGGAAGTTTACAAGGTTAACATTCTGACCTGTTAACAGAGAGTATGTTTATAGTATTGCTTTGATAGAGGTAGGAACCAGAACAAGGTTGGGGAATCGTAGCAAATGTATAAAAATGATTGAATATTCGTTTGAAAGCGGTAAAGAAATACACACGTATTTTATCAAAGGTCAAATTGGCTGACCTGTTGTGGGTACATGAACTGTTGGCTAAAGGATGACTGCTAAAAGCTGAACGCTTAATGCATAACGCTCATTACCGTTTTTAGTATTGAGCATTAAGCATTAAGCGTTATGCGTTACACATTATGCATTAAGCTTTATTCGCTGGCCTGTTCTCGCAGCTTCGTAAATCGCATCTATCAGCTTCAGGTCTCTTACGCCTTCTTCACCGTTTACCGGTACAACGGGTTTTTTACCATCGAAGATAATGGCTGCCATTTCATCCATTTGTACGGTTTGATGCGTTGTCACAGGCTGCGTTAATTCGCCTTTATTGGTGCGGCCCATAATGGGACCATATCCCGTTGCGGGCATCAATTCGGCAAATCCCTTTTCGGCATTTACAAAAAAACGATCGAGGTTATTCATATTGTAGGTCGATAAACAGGAAGCTACTGCACCGCTCGGAAAGCCAAACTGAAATTCAATAGTTTCATCAATGCCTTCTTTAAATTTCTGCGGATTGGTTTTTGTTTCCTGAGCAGTTACCCAAATGGGCTCTTCCCCTGTCATATATCGTGAACCATTGATAGAATAAATGCCGATATCCATCATAGAACCTCCGCCCGAGAGTTGTTTGTTCAGCCGCCACTGATTGGGATCGCCAATAACAAAACCACTCAATCCCTGGAAGAATAAAATTTTTCCCAGTTCGCCATCCTTTCGCATTCGGATGATCTCAAGCGATTTGGGTTCAAAGTGCATCCTGTATCCCACCAATAATTTTACATTGGCTTTTTTGCAGGCGTCAACCATCTCCTGCCCTTCCTTCGCATTTACTGCCATCGGCTTTTCGCAGATCACATGTTTACCTGCTTTGGCAACACGTATAACCTGATCGTGGTGCAGACCGTTTGGCGTAATTACGTAAACAGCATCTATATCCGGATTATCTTTTATGTTATCGAAATTCTGATAGTTGTAGCAGTTCTTTTCGGGTATATTATATTTCGATTGCCAGTGCGTGATCTTTGTTGGCGTACCGCTTACAACACCGGTTAGCTTTGCCCGTTTGCAGCTCTGCATAGCTTCTGCAACGCGTGTTCCGTAGCTGCCTAACCCCATGATCGCAACCCGTAGTACCTTTTCATCAGTTGGGTTATCACGATACTCCCCATGAGCGGCTATAGCTGATGGTAAAAATGGAAAGGCGAAGGCCGAGGCTGCCAGTTTCTGTATAAAATCGCGACGGGAATTCATGCAAGTAAGTTTTGAATAAATTTAAGGAAAAAGATGTTGCTTCGCTACGCTCAGCAAAGAAGGTTGCCACAGATTAAACAGATAAACACAGAGGAGTAGATAAATACGGTTCTCAAGACTGCCAGGCTATTGATTTTGAATTCAGAAATATTATCTGTGTTCATCCGTGTAATCTGTGGCAAAAAAGCCGCCGCAGGCGGCTGCATCTTTCCGCTCATCCATCAAATATGTTTTTTCATAAACTATTCGTGATATCTTCTTCCTCACAATTTATCATGAAAATTCACTGTGTATGAATGTCACCGCCTGCCGTTGTTATACTTTAACTTTCCCTGATATAGAAATATCAGTACACTTGATTTATGAACCCGACCATCCTGCTTGTGCTGCTATTCCCTTTAGCTTTTGCTACCGCTATGGGCAATTCTGCCGATTCGATCCCTAAACGCATTTATACAACTCAACCACTACATGGTACAATCACGTTAGACGGCATCCCTTCCGAAGAAGCCTGGAATGCCGTTGAATGGTCAGGCGGATTTACACAATGGAAACCCAATGAAGGCAAAGGCCCTTCTGAACAAACCCGGTTTAAAATACTGTACGATAAAGAGTTTTTATACATAGCCTACCATTGCCTCGACCGGCAACCCGACTCGATCATCCGTAGAATGGACAGACGCGACCAGTTCCCCGGCGACTGGGTTGAAATAAATATCGACAGCTACCACGATCATCGCACCGCTTTTTCTTTCACCCTTTCTGTATCCGGCGTGCGTGGCGATGAATTTGTATCAAACGACGGCAATAACTGGGACGTGAACTGGAACCCTATCTGGTTTGCCAAAACACATATTGATGAAACCGGCTGGACAGCCGAAGTAAAGATCCCTTTCAGCCAGTTACGCTATGGCAACGAACCCGATAAAACATGGGGAATAGAAGTTACGCGCCGCCTGTTTCGTAAAGAAGAAATGTCGTGCTGGCAATATATTCCGCAAAACTCCGGCGTATGGGTAAGCCGCTTTGGCGAACTGCGCGGTTTAAAAAATATACCCATGCACCGGCAGGTTGAAATTGCACCTTATGTAACCGGTCAGGTAGAAAAATACCAGAAAGAAGAAGGCAATCCCTTCGCCAACGGATCTGACCATAAATTGCATGCAGGCCTTGATGGAAAATTCGCTGTTACAAATGATCTCATTCTCGATTTTACGGTGAATCCCGATTTCGGACAGGTAGAAGCAGATCCTTCGCAGGTGCGCATCGATGGCTTTCAAAGCTTTTTTGAAGAACGCAGGCCCTTCTTTATGGAAAGCCGGAATATTTTCGATTACCAGTTAACGGGCTCCGAAGCCGGTGGAGATTATGATTCAGATCTGTTATTCTACTCCCGGCGCATTGGCAGCGCACCACATGGATATCCCGATACCAGTACCGGCGAATATGTAAAGATGCCATTGAATACTGCTATTCTCGGTGCTGCCAAATTCAGTGGAAAAACAAAACAGGGATGGAGCATCGGTGTGCTCGAAAGTATTACACAAAAAGAAATGGCAACGGTTGACCATTCAGGTGAAAGAAGAAAGGAATTGGTAGAACCATTAACGAGTTATTTTGTAGGCAGACTGCAAAAAGATATCAAAGGTGGCAATACCATTATCGGAGGCATTTTTACCGGTGTAAACCGCGATCAGGGTTTAAACGACCTGTTACACCGCAGTGCATATTCAGGAGGAATTGATTTTTTGCAATACTGGAAAAACCGCACCTGGTATATCAAAGGTAATGTAGTATTCAGCCGTGTTGAAGGAACCAAATCGGCCATCCTGAATACACAAACTGCTTTTGAACATTTGTTTCAACGGTATGGCGCCCGTGAATTTTCGCTCGACAGCAATCGCACTGCACTCACCGGTACCGGAGGCACCATTCGCTTTGGAAAAACCGGCGGCAGATCGGGCAAATGGGGCGAGGTTTTTAAATTTGAAACCGGTATCACCCTGCGCTCGCCGCAGCTTGAATTAAACGATATTGGTTTTATGCTGGCCGCCAATGAGATCAACCATTTTACATGGGCAGGCATTCATTTTCAAAAATCGTTTCTCTTTTTCCGTCAGGCAAGGTTGAACTACAATCACTGGTCGAAGTGGGATTATGGCGCCAGGTTTTTATATCAGGCTTTCAATTTTAATTCGCATGCCACTTTCAGTAATAACTGGCAAATGGGTACGGGTACCACCTGGAACCCCTATGAAGTTTCCAACAACGCACTGCGGGGTACAACCGCCTTCCGGCGTCCTGCGGCCATTACACACAATTTTTATATAAACAGCGATTACCGCAAAAAAGCATACATCAATTTTAATGTTTTCAATCTCTGGGGCTTCAACAATACTATAAAAGATAAGGAAGTGGCCTTAACGCTGTACGTACAACCGCTGAATGCATTACAAATAAGCGTGGCGGTGGCATATGCTTATTACTGGCGGCGACAGGACCAGTTTGTAGATAATGTTACTTTCAATAACACGACCCGTACTATTGTAGGCGAAGTATCGCAAAACACCCTTCGGTTTACCGGCCTGTTAAATTATAATATTACGCCCGATTTAACCGTGCAATATTACGGACAGCCATATATTACCCGGCCTGCTTACAATCACTATGCTTATGTGTCGGACCCCCTGGCTAAAAAATACAATGACCGGTTCCATATTTTTGACAGCAAAGAATTGAGTGAGGCCAATGGTGAATTTCAGGTAAGCGAACAGCGCAACGGGAATATTGATTATACCTTTAGTAAGCCCGATTTCAATTTTGTACAGTTCCGTTCAAACCTGGTGATGCGGTGGGAATATAAACATGGCTCAGAGTTATATCTTGTATGGTCGCAGGACAATACGCCCGATGCTTCAGCAGATATTACAATGCCCGTTGGCAAGAGCCTGTTTCATGATGCCTTCGCTAATCAGGCCCGCAATATATTCTTAATGAAATGGACCTATCGTTTTTTGCGCTGATTGACGTTATGGGCGTGCTAACCGATTATAGGTCTATAATACTATAATTGCCAATTATAGGCCTACAGTATTATAATTGTTAATTATAGGTCTACAGTACTATAATTTGTAAAACTATTCACAATCAGGTATTACCGATTGACGACTGCCGATTCACGAAAGCTGCGGGTGGTTTGCCTAATGACTTACGAAACATATAGGTAAATGCGCTGGTGCTTTCGTAACCCAGGTCAAATGCCACTTCGGCAATAGATGCGCCGGCGCCCAGGCGGCGGATGGCTTCCAGCAATTTTAGTTTGATGCACCAGTCGCGGTACGTCATGCCAGTTTCGGCAACAAACAGTCGTGATAAAGTGCGTGAGCTTACACACGCCAGTGCAGCGGCTTCTTCCAGTGTTAACTCCTTTCCTATATTTTTAATGAGGGTATCTGTTATTATATTGATCCGCGGGTCTTTGCCTACAGGTAAATTAAGTGAAGCAGGTTGCAGGGCACTTACTTCATCCAGCAATACCTGCAGTATACGGCTCTCTGCTGCCGTAAGATCGTTGGTTGTATCGAACTGCATGATCCGTAGTGTCAGCTCTTTGAAAAAGGGACTAACATCAAATGCAAAACAGGTATCGGGCAAATGGCCGGTAACAGAAGGATCGAGAAAAACATTTCTTACATCTACGTGATCAAGGAACCATACTTCATGCGTTATCATACCCGGCACCCAAATGGCCTGCAATGGTGTTACCATCCATACATGGTCGGGGGTAATTACTTTGGTTACGCCTTCACTGGCATAAATAATCTGCGCGCGCGGATGCGCATGCGGCGCTGCACATCTTCCATTAAAAATATGGGTACAATAACTAAGTACGGGTTTCGAAGGGTTAACCTCAAATCCATATTCAACGGCATCGATGATTGTCTGGTTTTCTACACGCATTGTCTCCGGTTCGTTAACTGAATTTTAAAGTAAGTCAGAATTTTGTTGTCAACCAAATTAAAAAGCATGACGAACCAGGCGCACAAACAGGAAATTATTGACCAGTTTTCGCAACAGGCGGGGGCATATACCGCTATCACCGCGCACAGCGATGCTCTTGACAGATTAATTCATTTGAGTGGTGTAAAGGCAACTGATACTGTGCTTGATCTTGCCTGTGGTTCAGGTATTGTAGCCTGCGCTTTTGCAGAACATGCCGCTCAGGTTACAGGCGTTGATATTACTGCGGGTATGATTGAAGAAGCTAAAAAATTACAGCAGAAAAAAGGTCTGAAAAATATGCAATGGCAGATCGGCGAAGTAGAAGCACTGCCTTACGAAACCAATTCTTTTAATATTGTGGCCAGCCGTTTTGGCTTTCATCATTTTTTAGAACCGGCAAAGGTACTGGCCGAAATGGCAAGGGTTTGCAAAAAGGAAGGTTGTGTGCTGGTGGTTGATGTTGCTTTGCCCGCTGATAAAGTGACCGCCTATAACCGCATGGAAAAGCTGCGTGATCCTTCACACACTGCTGCATTAACCCATGAACAATTTATTACGCTTTTTGAAGAAGCCGGTTTAACAAACATCCGGCACGAAAGCTACCGTATGCCTATTGAACTGGAACAACAACTGAATGCTTCCTTTCCACAGGAAGGCAAAAGGGCTGAGCTGAAACAAATGATCCTGCAGGATGTGGGCGTAAATGCATTAGGCATCGATGCCCGGGAAGTGAACGGACAAATATTTATTCACTACCCGGTATCGATTTATGCAGCCATGAACCAATAACGCCAATGATCTGCATGTTCTCATATGGTACCTATATGCCTGCTGTATGGCTCCGCTATGGCTGCGGTATGGAAACAGTATGATAATAGTAAGGCAATAGTAAGAGAATAGTAAGAGAATAGTAAGAGAATAGTAAGAAAAGGTCAGCGTTAAAACCCTTTATCGTCTGCCGATGGGCCATAGATCGACGGAACGGGAATATCATTCAAGCGCATATATACCGTCAGTTGGCCGCGATGATGCACCATATGATTAACCGTCATTTCAATGTTTTGTTTTTTGGGTGAACTGAAAACCACCTGTCCGTTATGTTTTAAATAAAAAGTTTCGTTCAGTTCTTCATCAGACACTTTTTGCAGGGCTTTGATGGCTCCCTGTACATTTTCATCAAAATGATTTACCAGCTCTGCCGTGTTTTTAGGTTTGAAGTGCTGAAAGGTAGCAAAGTCAATTTCAGCATCTTCAATCATAACGGTAATCCATTTGGGTATTTCGGCTACCAGCATCGACAGGTATCCCAGTGTCATGGATTTTTCGTGGGGCTTATAATCGAACAGCTTTTCTGAAATGCGCTCCAGGCAGTTGTGAGTGGCTCTTGCTTCTGCCTGCAGCTCTTTTGCAAATTCGGTACCGAAGGTGGGGGTGCTCATAAGAATGTGTTTTAATGGATGGTTGTTGACAGAACAAAAGCAATTTACGAATGATTATCATTACAACAAGCAGATAATAACCGCAGAGGCGCCGAAACGCCCGGGAATTAATAATCCCTTCTGCGTGTCAGCGCCTCGGCGGTAAAATTACTTTAAGAAAGCGTGCCACGGTTTTAACCGTGACACGCCTCTGATCTTCATGGCTATTATTGCAGCGCTAAGCCTATTGCTTCTACCTTACGGTTAGCTGCACCTGATTCGATAAGTTTTTTCCTTTTTTGATAGAATGCATATGAAGAAATAGCAAGTGCAAGTGGCAATACCATAAACATCCAGTCGGGTTTGCCTACTGCTATTATTGAATACGTAGCGCCTATTAAATCAAATATCAATCCTGCATAAGCCCACTCCTTTAAGCGTGGAAAACCAGGTACAACAATGGCTACTACACCGAGGAATTTCGCAACGCCAATGAAAGGAATAAAGAAGGTTGGATATCCTAATTCTACATGCATGCCCTGTACGGCAACGGGATTGCTGAAAATATCCGGAATGGCCGACATCAGCATTAAAGCAGCAAAAAGTCCTGTAAATACCCAGTAAAGAATGTTTGTCTTTTTCATAAAAAATGTTTTTAAAGATTGAATGATTTTTTTTGTTTTAAAGATTCCCGCCGCCGTATCATGCATTGCGTTTGTTGGTACCAGTACGTTTAGCGTGAATTGCTGAAACAAAAATAGATTCAATTGGCGGCTTTGATGGGGTGTGTATCTGCCAATTTAAGGGGTGGAATGCGACATTGTCAATTTGAAAA
>Ga0068855_100002312_pt1 | contig 23567 bp, 18 predicted proteins | sample KBSCornC52_FD_66592 | JGI IMG/M metagenome (GOLD analysis project Ga0068855, IMG submission 66592) | Corn rhizosphere microbial communities from Kellogg Biological Station, Michigan, USA - KBS Corn C5-2 | ecosystem: Host-associated > Plants > Roots > Rhizosphere > Soil ...
CAACCCTATGTGCTGGGAGGACCGTCGATCCTCGCCACCAACGCGGGCATGCGCGACCCGCTGGTCGCACTCCTGGCCTAGTTTCGGCGTTATTTCTTCGCCAGGACGTCCAGCAGGACGGGCTCATCGCCTCCGTCCCGGTCCTCCGCCGCCTTGGCGAGATCCCTGGGATCGATTCCACCCAGGCCAAAGTAGAACGAAGGCACGCCATCGGCCGGGCCGTCGCCAAACGCGTCCTTCAGCACCGCACCGCCGCGAATCCGAGCCTCCCCAAACGTCGCGGCCCTTAGTCTGGCGTGGTTTGTTGAGACTTTGACCTTCAATAGGGTATCCTGTGACCGAGAAATGTTCGGTCGGTCGAGGTTGGCCCGTTGCGGCTAACCCCTTGGAAAGGCAATCGGTAATGCCCTCGCTCTCGCTCACTGTGCGCAGTCTCGCGCTCGCAGGTTTCGGCCTTGGCGCCGTACCGGCCTTCGCCCAGTCCGCGAACGTTACCGCGTTCAACCCATACAACGGTGTCGGCGCGCCCGGCGTGACCGCTGCTCCGGGCGCCTATGCCCAGCCGCAGGCCGGGCCTGCCGGCGGCCCGGCCTTCAATCCCTGGAACCCCGGCGCCAGCGCCGGCTGGGGAGTCGCCGCGGCTCCTCCGCCCACCCCCTATGCCGGTGGCGCCTATGCCGGTGGCGGCTATGCCGACCGCGCCGGCGCCCACGCGCCCGGCGCCAATCTGCCGTCTCCTCCACCGGGTCCGATCGAAAGCCGCCTGACCGCCGTCCCCGAGCGCCCGACCGGGGCTGCGTCGGCGCGCACGCGCGCACCCGCAACCGCCGCCATCCAAATGCCGGTGGCGGCACCGCCGGCGCCCGAGCCCGTGATCACGCGCGCCACGCCGCCCGCTCCTACACCGACACCGATCCGCACGCCCGTGGTCGCGTCGGCACCTGCGCCCGCCGCCGTGGTGACGCCGGCACCGCCGCCCGCTCCTGCCGTCGTCGCACCGGCACCAGCCCGCGCCGCCGCCGTCACCGTGGCTCCGCCGTCCCCGCCGGCCGCCGCTCGCAGCGCTCCCGGACCGGCGCTCGCCAGCATTTCCTTCGCCCCGCAGTCGGCGGAAATCAGCGGCGCGGCGCGCGCCGAGCTCGATCGCGCCGCTCAGAGCATGAAGAGCCTGCGCCAGGTCGAGCTGCGCGCCTATGCCGGCGGCAGCGAGCCGACCGAAGCCCGCAAGATCGCGCTGGCGCGTGCCCTGTCGGTGCGCAGCTACCTGATCGACCAGGGCGTGCGCAGCCGCATCGAAGTCGGCGCCTTCGCGTCGAGCGGCGGCGGGCCCGGCGGCGAAAGAGTAGATGTCCTTGGCCCATGATCCCGAACGCAAGATCGGCGCCTCGCGACGGACTGACCACATGACGAATCCGCTGCCCTACCTGGTCCGCATGCTGCTGTTCCTGGCGGCGGTCAGCGGGCTTGCCTGGTACCTGCACGAGGACCTGCTGCGCGTGTTCAACAACACGCCCGACCTCGACACCGTCATCCTGGCGGTGCTGGTCATCGGCATCTTCTTCATCTTCCGCCAGGTCGTGCTGCTGTGGCCCGAGGTGCGCTGGCTGCGCCGCTTCCAGCACCGCGAGGAGAACACGCCGCCGCCGCCCGCCGACTCGGTCAACCTGCTGGCGCCGCTCGCCGCCATGGTCGGCGAGCGCCAGGACCAGTTCCGGCTGTCGCCGACGGCGACGCGCGCGCTGCTCGACGGCATCGCCACCCGGCTCGACGAGCGCCGCGAACTGGCACGCTACCTGATCGGCTTGCTGATCTTCCTCGGCCTGCTCGGCACCTTCTGGGGCCTGCTGCAGACGATCGGCGCGGTGGCCGACGCCATCAACGGCCTGCAGGTCGCCGCCGGCGACGCGGTGACGATGTTCGCCAAGCTGAAGGCCAGCATCGAAGGTCCGCTCAAGGGCATGTCGACGGCATTCGGCGCGTCGCTGTTCGGTCTCTCCGGCTCGCTCGTCCTGGGCTTCCTCGAGCTCCAGGCGAGCCAGGCGCAGGGCCGCTTCCATAGCGAGCTCGAGGAGTGGCTCGCCGGCGCCACCAGCCTGTCGAGCGCCTCCCTGCCGGCCGAGACCAGCGCCAGCATGCCGGCCTATGTCGAGGCCCTGCTCGAGCGCAGCGCCGAGGGCATGGACGGGCTGTCGCGCAGCCTCCAGCGTATCGAGGACAGCCGCGTGTCGGCGGCCAGCGCCAACGCCTCGCTGGTCGAGCGCCTCGCCTCGCTCGCCGAGACGATGCGCACGCAGCAGAACCTGCTCGCCCGCTTCACCGAGCTGTCGATCGAGATGCGCAGCGCCGTCAACCGGCTGGGCGATCGCTCGGGCGCCGAGGCCGACCGCGAGGCGATGGCCGCGCACCAGCGCAACCTCGAGGCCCAGGTCAATCGCCTGATCGAGGAAGAGATCCGCAGCCGCGTGGCGCTCGCCGACGAACTGCGCGGCGGCTTCACCCGGCTGTCCGACCGCACCGCCGACGAGGCCGATCGCGAGGCCGTCCTGGCCAGGCAGCGCGACATCGAGGCCCAGGTCGCCCGCCTCGCCGAGGAAACCGCGCGCGCCAGTGCGCAGGTCGCCGCCGACGTCCGCGGCGCGATCGAGAAGCTGGCGAGCCAGTCGACGGCCGATTCCGGCCGGGAGGCCGACCGTGAAACCGTCGCCGCGCGTCAGCGCGAGACCGAAGCCCAGCTCGCGAAGATCGCCGATGAACAGGCGCGCAGCCACGCCGACCTGATCGCCGAGCTGCGCAACATGGCCGCCCGCGTCGCCGACCGCACCGCCGCCGAGGCCGACCGCGACACGCTGCTGGCCGAGCAGCGCGCGATCGGCCAGCAGGTCGACCGGCTCGGCCAGGCGTTGCAGGACGCCACGCAGCGGCTGGGCCAAGCGCCGGCCGACACCGGCGCCCACCAGGCGCTGGTCGACCAGCAACGCAACGTCGAAACCCAGATGGCCCGCCTCGGCGACGAGCTGCAGGGCATTGCCGGCCGCCTGGCCGAGCGTCCTTCCGACACTATCGGCAGCGAGGCCCTGGTCGCCCAGCAGCGCAGCCTCGAGGAACGCATCGCGTCGCTGGCCGAGGAACTGCGCGCCGCGATCGGCAAGCTGTCGGAGCGTCCGGCGAACGAGGGCGAGCGCGAGAGCCTCCAGCTGCACCAGCGCAACGTCGAGGCCTTCCTTGCGCGCCTGTCGGAGGAGAACGCCCGCGGCCGCAGCCAGCTCGCCGAGGAACTCAACAACGCGGTGGCGCGCATGCCCGACCGGGCAATGGCCGAGGCCGACCGCGAGTCGCTCATTTCGCACCAGCGCAACATCGAGGGCCACCTCGCCCGGCTGGTCGAGGAGAACGTCCGCAACCGCGGCGCCCTCGTCGACGAACTGCGCGAGTCGATCGGCCGCCTGTCGGAGCGCTTCGCCGAGCACGACCGCGATGCGGTGGCCGCGCACCAGCGCAACATCGAGGGCCACCTGAGCCGGTTGGCCGAAGAGGCCACGCAGAGCCGCACCTCGCTGGTCGATGAGCTGCGCGGCGAGATCCGGCTGCTGGCGCGTACGCTGGCGATCAGCCGGAGCCAGAATCCGATGAAGGGCGAAGGCTAGCGCGCGATGGCAGGCGCGCTCTCCTCCCGCCGCTCGCCGGGCGCCGACTACATCTGGCCGGGTTACGTCGACGCGCTCACCACGCTGTTGATGGTCCTGATCTTCCTGCTGTCGATCTTCAGCGTGGCCCAGTTCACCCTGTCGACGGCACTGACGACCAAGGACACCGCCATCGACACGCTGAGCCGGCAGATCGGCACGCTGGCCGACCAGCTGTCGCTGGCCAAGCAGGCCGCGACGAAGCTGCAGACCGACCTTGCTGCCGCCACGCTGTCGCTCGGACAGGCCCGCACCGAACGCGACAGCCTCAAGGGCGAGCGCGACAGGCTCGCCGCCGCCGCCAGGCAGGCCACGGAAAAGACCGCCGCGCAGCAGGCCGAGCTCGACCGGCAGGCCGCCGAGCTCACCCGTCTCGCCGCCTCGCTGGCCGCCGCCAACAACGAGAAGGGCAAGCTGTTCGACAATCTCACCGAGCAGGAGAAACTCACGGCCGAGCAGAAGGCCAGCGTCGTGCGCCTCACCGGCGAACTCGCCGCCGTCAAGGACGAGCTCGCCAAGCTCAACGCCGCGCTCGAGGCTGCCGACGTCAAGGCCAAGGACCAGCAGGCCCAGATCTTCGACCTCGGCCAGAAGCTCAATCGCGCGCTCGCCAGCAAGGTCGAGGAGCTGGCGCGCTATCGCTCGGAATTCTTCGGCAAGCTGAAGGAGGCCCTGGCCGGCCAGCGCGACGTACAGGTCGTGGGCGACCGCTTCGTGTTCCAGTCCGAAGTGCTCTTCCCCTCGGGATCGGCCGACCTGCAGCCGAGCGGCGAGAAGCAGCTCGCCAACGTGGCCCAGCGCCTGCTCGAGATCAGCGCCAAGATCCCCAAGGACATCCCATGGGTCCTGCAGGTCGACGGCCACACCGACAACAAGCCGATCGCCACGCGCACCTTCCCCTCGAACTGGGAACTGTCGGCCGCGCGCGCCATCGCCGTGGTCAAGTACCTGAACACCCAGGGCATCCCCAACGACCACCTGGTCGCCGCCGGCTACGGCGAATACCAGCCGCTGTCGCTGATGGACACCGCCCGCAACCGCCGCATCGAGCTCAAGCTCACCAACCGCTAGGCCGGCCCGGAACAGGGCTAGCCGCTACAGCAGGCCCAGTCGTTTCAGTTCCGCTGCCATGTCCGGGGGCATGTCGCCGCTGTCACCCCTCGAGATGTCAGGCGGGGCCCGGTCGGGCGTCAGGTAGCGCCAGCCCTGGAACGCCTTGCAGGCCTGCGGCACTGTCGGGACGATCGTGCGCTTGACCTTGATCCGGCAGTATTTCCGGGCCTCTTCCTTGTCGAAGTCCTCGTCGAAGCCGACCAGCTCCTGGCGGCAACGGATGACGCCGCGCACCACCCAATACAGGGAGCCGCCGTCCAGCAGCTCGTCCGGCCGCCGGGGCGTGTTGCGGGTGAAGACCCAGTGCGGCGACCGCGGCGTCTGACGACGTTGTTTCCGTCGGGCCGCCTGAAGCTTCTTCATATGGGCGAGGTCGTCGACGCCGACGGCAAGCTTGATCAGATGCAGAACCATGGCCGGCAGTATCGCAGGCGTGGCCTGCGCGCCACAGGGGTGGATTATTCACAGCGCCCTTGCCCACCTCCACAGTCTCTACACAATTGCGCCGATAGAGTCGGGTGAGCTTACGCGGGGGGATTTCCATGAACCGGTCGACCTTGGCAGCCCTCGTGGTGGCGCTGATGCTGGGCTCGGGTATCGCGGGCTATCTGCTGGGCACACCCGGCGATTCGATCGACCGGGCCGCCCCGCCCCCTCGCACAGCGACCGCCACGCCGCCCACGAACACGACAACGACTCCCACGACGCCGCAGTCGACCGCGCCCACGCCGATCGCCCAGCCCAAGCCCGCGCCTGACGAAGCCTTCGCCTATCGCCGGCTCGGCATCGACAGCTCGCACCCCGACGCCGAAGCCTGCCTGTTCTTCAACAAGCCGCTGGCGAGCGGCGATACCGTGAAGTACGCCGACTACGTGCGCATCTCGCCCGACGTCAAATCGGCGGTGCGCGCGGTCGACGACAAACTGTGCATCGGCGGGCTCGCTTATGGCCAGGACTATGCCGTCCGCCTGATGGCGGGCCTGCCGTCGAAGGACGGCGGCAAGCTCGACGCCGAGCAGAAGGTCGACGTGGCGCTCGGGGCGCGGCCAGCCGTCGTGTCGCTGCCCGGCAAGGGCTTCATCCTGCCGCGCGGCGAGGCCGTCGGCGTGCCGGTGACGACGGTCAACGTCTCCCAGGTCGGCATTGCCGTCTACCGGGTCAACGAGCGCGGCATCGACCGTTTCATCGGCGAGAACTACACGCTCGATTCCGAGTTTCCCGGCGGCAAGCCGCTGGTCGAGTCGTGGTCGTTGCGCTCGTGGCTGAACGGCAGCAACGGCACCCTGCAATGGCGCGGCAAGATGGACGTGCGCAACGTCCTCAATCAGTCCGTGACCACCGCCTTCCCGATCCGCGACACGGTGAAGGACTGGAAGCCCGGCGCCTATTTCGTCGTGGTCTGGAATGCGGCCCAGCCGCCGGCCAAGGCCGATGACGACGACGATGACGGCCCAGCCGGCGCGCTGGCCGGCATGTGGCTGATGGATACGGACATCGCGCTGACCAGCTTCGACGGCAAGGACGGGCTCAACGTCTTCGCCCGCTCGCTGCAGAGCGCCCAGCCGCTGGCCGGACTCGAGGTCACCCTGCTGTCGCGCGGCAACGAACCGCTCGGCAAGGTCGTGACCGGCGCCGACGGCCGGGCCGACTTTCCGCGCGGCCTGATGCGCGGCAAGGGTGCGGCCCAGGCCACGGCGGTCATGGCGCAGGACCCAGGCAAGAAGGAATTCTCGCGGCTCGAGCTCACCAAGGCGGCGTTCGACCTCAGCGACCGTGGCGTCGACGGCCGCGACCAGCCGGGCCCGGTCGACGGCTTCCTCTACACCGAGCGCGGCGTCTACCGGCCGGGCGAGACGGTGCAGCTGATGGCGATGCTGCGCGACCAGACGGCCACTGCGCTGGCCAACGTGCCGGTCACGCTGATCGTCAGCCGCCCCGACGGCACGGAGTTCACGCGCTACACCGCGGCACTCCCGGCGTCGGGCGCGCTCTACCAGGCGATCCCGCTGCCGAAATCCTCGCGCCGCGGCCGCTGGTCGGTCGCCGCCCACATCGATCCCAAGGCCGCCGCGGTCGGCAAGGTCGACTTCTCCGTCGAGGATTTCGTGCCCGAGAAGCTCAAGGTCGAGCTGAAATCGGACACGCCGATCCTGCGTGTCGGCAGGCACACCGGCTTCGACATCCAGGCCGACTTCCTCTACGGCGCACCGGCCTCGGCGCTGGCGGTCGAGAGCGACATGCGGGTCACCGTCGAGGGTCAGCCCTTCCCGGCCTTCGCCAAATACTCCTTCGGACTCGAGAAGCAGCGCGAGAAGTTCGAACCGCCCCTCATCACCTTCACCGCGCCCGAGACCGACGAGACCGGAAAGTCGCGCATCGAATGGGCCGGCGACCAGGTGAAGGACACGGCCCTGCCGCTGCAGGTCCAGGTCCAGGCGCGCGTGTTCGAGCCGGGCAACGGTCGCTCGACCAAGACCGACAAGGTGCTGCCGCTGCGCACGCGCGATGCCTACCTCGGCATCCAGCCCGTCTTCGACGGGCGCTATGCGCAAGAAGGCAAGGACGTCGACTTCAACCTCGTGGCAGTCGACGCCGACGGCAAGCAGATCGCCCTTCCCGCTGTCGACTACAAGATCGAGAAGATCCTCTACAATTATCAATGGTACCAGGTCGACGGGCGCTGGCGCTGGCAGACCATCGTCTCCGACCGGCTGATCACCGCCGACACCCTGGCTCTGAAGGCCGACGCGCCGAGCCGCGTCTCGCGCCGCCTGCCATGGGGCCAATACAAGCTCACCGTCGCCGACAAGCAGAACGACACGGCGTCGAGCCTCACGTTCTACGTCGGCTGGTTCGGCGACGGCGAGGCCGAAGCCGCGCCCGACACGCTGAAGGTCGCCAGCGACAAGAAGAACTACGCACCCGGCGAGACCGCGCGCCTGCGTCTCGACGCGCCGTTCGCCGGCGAAGCGCTGGTCGCCATCGCCACCGACCGTATCGTCGCCACCTACACCGTCACCGTGCCCGCCAACGGCACGACCCTCGACGTGCCGGTCAAGGCCGAGTGGGGTGCCGGCGCCTACGCGCTGGTAACCGCATGGCGACCGCTGTCGGCGAAGGCCGAGCATGCGCCGACGCGCGCCATCGGGACGACCTGGCTCGCGCTCGATCCCGGCCTGCGCACCTTGCAGGTCCAGATGGCGGCACCGGAGAAGATCACGCCGCGCCAGAAGATCGAGGTACCGATCCATGTCACGGGCCATGTCGGCGGCGCATCGGGCGAGGCCTATGTCACCCTGGCGGCCGTCGACGAGGGCATCCTGCAGCTCACCCGCTTCCAGACGCCCAAGCCGGCCGAATTCTACTTCGGCAAGCGCAAGCTCGGCCTCGACATGCGCGACGACTACGGCCGCCTGCTCGACACCCACGCCGACGATCTCGGCCGTCTGCGCACCGGCGGTGACGCGGGCGACATCGGCGGGCTCGACATCGTGCCGACCCGGACGGTCGCGCTGTTCAGCGGCCCGGTGAAGCTCGACGACAAGGGCGAGGCGAAGATCGCCCTCGACGTGCCCGACTTCATCGGCCAGCTCCGCCTGATGGCCGTGGCCTACGACAAGACCAAGGTGGGCTCGTCCGAGGCGCGTCTGTTCGTGCGCGACGCCGTCACCGCCGACGTTGTCCTGCCGCGCTTCCTGGCGCCGAAGGACCAGAGCCGCGTGGCGCTGTCGCTGCAGAACGTCGACGGCCCGCCCGGCGACTATCTGGTGAAGCTGGAAGCCACCGGCGCGGTCGCGCTCGAACGGCCGGTCGCCGAGACGCGCAAGCTCGCGGCCAATCAGCGTGAGCTGCTGACCTGGCCGCTCAACGCCGGCGACACGGGCTTCGGCAAGGTCGCGGTGACCGTCTCCGGCCCCGATAATTTCTCGGTCCGCCGCGAATGGGACATCCAGGTGCGGTCGGCCCAGACGCCGAGCGCCGTCGACACGGTGTCGCGTCTCGACGCCGGACGGGAACTCTCGGTCGACAGCAACCTCGTCGCCGGCTTCGCGGCCGGAACATCCCAGGTGAGCGTGGCCCTGTCGCGCGTGCCCGGCATCGACGTGGCCGCCCTGCTGCGCGCGCTCGACAAATATCCCTATGGCTGCATCGAACAGACGACCAGCCGCGCGCTGCCGCTGCTCTACTACAACGATGTGGCGCTGCTGGGATACGGCGCGGCCGATCCCACGGTCGCCGACCGCGTGCAGGATGCGGTCTACCGCATCGTCGACATGCAGATGACCGACGGCTCGTTCGGCATGTGGGGTCCCTATTCGACGCCCGCCGCCGAATGGCTCCAGAGCTACGCGCTCGACTTCCTGCTGCGCGCCCGCGACCAGAAGGTCGCGGTGCCCGCCGCCGCCCTGCAGCGCGGCCTCAACTGGCTGAACCGCTCGACCGAGCGGCTCTCGCCCAACGCCCAGGCCTATGCGTGGTACGTGCTGGCCAAGGCCGGCCTCGCCGATCCCGGCCGCGTCCGCTACTTCCAGGACGCCAAGGCCTCCGACATCAAGGGCGGGCTGGCCTGGGCGCAACTGGCCGCGGCGCTGAACCATGTGGGCGAGCCCGGCCGGGCGCGCCTCGCCTTCAACGTGGCGCGCCTGCAGATCGACCAGCGCGACCGCAGCGACTACTACGGCACGCCGCTGCGCGACCGGGCCGCCATCCTGGCGCTGGCTGCGGAAGCCGGTGGCCGCGACGGCGTCGCCAGCATCGTGGGCTCGGTGCGCGACCGGCTGGTCGCCAAGGTGAGCGAGACCACGACACAGGAGCAGGCGTGGCTGGTACTGGCCGCCCATGCGCTGGGCGGCGGCGGCGAGCTCGACTATTCCGTCGACGGCGCCCGCACAAAAGCGACCAAGGATCCGGTGGTCATGAATCCCGACGACGCCGCGGTCGCGCGCGGGATCAAGGTGAAGAACGAGGGCGAGCAGCCGTTCTGGCTGCAGGTCACCGCGCGCGGCGTGCCGAAGGAACCGCTGCCCGCCGCCCAGCAGGGCCTCAGCATCGAGCGCACGTACTTCACGCTCGTGGGCGAGACGGCCGACCTCGGCAAGGTGCGCCAGAACGACCGGCTGGTCGTGTCGCTGAGCGGCCGCAACGTCGCCGGCGGCTACCACGAGGTGGCGCTGCTCGATCTCCTGCCCGCGGGCTTCGAGATCGAGTCGGTGGTCAACGACGAGACGGCCAAGTCCTTCCCGTTCCTCGAGAAGCTCACCCCCACGCGCATGACCGAGGGCCGCGACGATCGCTTCTTCGCCGCTCTCAACCTCGGCAACCAGCCGTACCGGTCGTGGTGGTCCGCCGCCGAGAAGAACGACGACGACTTCCACGTCGCCTACATCGTGCGCGCCGTGACGCCGGGCCACTTCACCCTGCCTGCCGTCAACGTCTCGGACATGTATGCGCCGCGCATCTACGGCCGCACGGAGATGGGCACCGTGACGATCGCCCCCAAGTAACGCCGATGAACCTCCGCCGCCTCCTCTGCGTCTCGGCGCTCGCCGCCACCTGCCTGGCCGCAGCAGCGCTGGCGCTCGACCGGGCGTTTCCGCCGGACCTCGGTCGATACCGGACGCGCTCGACGGAGATCGTCGACGCCAACGGCCGGCTGCTGCGCGCCTTCATCACGCCCGACGGCAAGTGGCGCCTCGCCGCGCGGGTCGACGACGTCGACCCGCTCTATGTCGCCCTGCTCAAGGCCTATGAGGACGGCCGCTTCGATTCCCATTGGGGCGTCGATCCGCTGGCCGTCGTGCGGGCCGCCGGCCAGTGGATCGGGCGTGGCCGCATCGTCTCGGGGGCCTCGACGATCTCCATGCAGGCCGCGCGCCTGCTCGAGCCCCGGCGCTTCCAGTGGGGCTCGCGCAGCCTGCTCACCAAGGCGCTGCAGTCGGCGCGCGCCCTGCAGCTCGAGTGGCGCTACGGCAAGCGCGAGGTGCTGGCGATCTATCTCACGCTCGCCCCGATGGGCGGCAATCTCGAGGGCGTGCGCGCGGCCTCCCTCGCCTACTTCGGCAAGGAGCCCGCGCACCTCAGCGCCGCCGAAGCGGCTCTCCTGGTGGCCATCCCGCAATCCCCCGAACGGCGGCGGCCCGACCGGCGCGCGCACTCCGCGCAGATCGGCCGCGACCGTGTACTGGCCCGCGGCCTCGAGCATGGGCTGATCGATACCGCGCAGTTCGACCTCTCGCTGAATCGCGCCGTGCCCAACCATCGCCTGGCGATGCCGATGCACGCCCCGCACCTCGCGACGTGGCTGGCTGGCCAGTCGCCGGGCGCCGTCGTGCCGACCACGATCCGGCTGGAGCTGCAGGACGCGCTGACGGCGCTCGCCGTCGACGAGCGTGCCCAGTTCGCCGACCACGCCCAGGTGGCGATGGTGGCGATCGACAACCGCAGCGGCGACGTCGTGGCCTGGGTGGGCGGTGGCGACTTCTTCGGCCGCGCGGGCCAGGTCGATCTCGTGCGCGCCCACCGCTCGCCCGGCTCGGCGCTGAAGCCGATGATCTATGCACTGGCCTTCGACGACCGCACCCTGCATCCCGACTCGCTGGTCGAGGACGTGCCCGTGCGCTTCAAGGAGTGGCTGCCGCGCAACTTCGACCGCGGCCACCAGGGCGCCACCACCGTGCGCCGTGCGTTGCAGCAGTCACTCAACGTGCCGGCCGTGCTCGCGCTCGAGAAAGTGGGCGCCCAGCGCTTCCTGACGACCTTGCGTGCCGCCGGCGTGGCGCCCGGCCTGCCGCCCGGCGATCGCGCCGATTCGCTCGGCATGGCGCTGGGCAGCGCCACGGTCTCGCCGCTCGAACTGGCCGGTCTCTACTCCGGCCTCGCCAACGGCGGTGCCTTCGTCCCGCCGCGTGTGCGCCGCGACCAGCCGCACCAGGCGCCCGCCCGTCTCGTCGGGCCCGCGGCCGCCTGGTACGTGACCGACATCCTGGCCGACGCGCCCCTGCCCGAGGGCTTCGCGTCGCTGCCGCCGGCCTTGCGCGAGCGCCGCATCGCCTACAAGACCGGCACGTCGGCCGGCTTCCGCGACGCGTGGGGCGCGGCCTATAGCGCAAACTGGACCGTCGTCACCTGGGTCGGCAACGCCGACGGCACGTCACGGCCGGGCCAGGTTGGTCGCCTTGCCGCCCTGCCGATCACGCTGAAGGCCTTCGGTCGCCTGCCGGCCGAGGACAACCGCGCTCCGCCGCCGCCGGCTGACGTCGTGCGCGTGGCGTCGTGGCACGACCTGCCGCCACGCATGCGCCTGCTGGCGCCGGCCGCGCAGACCACCGGCGGCCCGCGCATCGCCTATCCCGCGGCCGATTCGAGGATCGAGCTGGGACCGCGCGACGCCGTACCGCTCAGCGCCAACGGCGGCAGCGGCACCTTGCGCTGGCTGGTCGACGGCCGCCCGCTCGACGGCAGCCGGTGGAAACCCGACGCCGTCGGCGAGGCCCGCGTCGCTGTCGTCGACGATCAGGGCCGATCGAGCGCCGTGACAGTGCGGATCGTGCGGCGCCCCTAAAATTACGCGACGACGACGAGCGTGACCGACGCCAGTAACAGCACGGCGAAGACGACGTTCACGATCCGGTTGGTGCGCGGATTGCGGAAGAAGCGTGTCATTGCAGCCCCCAGCAACAGCCAGGCGATGTTGACCGCCGCAATCAGGAGCGCGAGCAACACGATCTTCGCCGCGGCATCGAGCGCCAGTTGCCTCCGCAGCAGCGTGAAGCCCGAGAAAAGAGCCGCCATCGCCGCATAGCCCTTGGGGTTGACCAGCGACAGGCCGAGGCCCGCCGTGAAGGTCGGCGGCCGGCGGTCGCCCTCGGCCTCGGTCAATGGCGGCGCGGTGGCGATACGCCAGGCAAGCCAGACGAAATAGAGGGCGGCGGCGGCGGTGACGACGGGTGTCGCGCCCGGCACGGCAGCCAGAAGGCCCATCACGCCGCTGGCCACGATCGCCATAACGGCAACCATTCCCGCCAGGATGCCGACGAAGTATCCGAACACGCGGCGCGCGCCGAAGGCCGCCCCGGCCGCGGCGAGGCTGAGCGTCGCCGGACCGGGACTGCCGACCATCGCCAACGAGGCCAGGAGAAATGCGGGAAAGCCGTCCATGCCACCGATATGACGCGCGCGGCACGGCCGGTCTTGAACGTTCGTGCGGCTGCCTGTCTGTCAGCCGCCGCCCATCAGAAGGGCGACCTGTTGCTTGAGGGCGCCATGCTGCCGCCGCCCGCTGCCAGCCAGAGCCTCGGCACGGTCGCTCGGATGTCGGCATGGAAAATCGGCTGCTCGAACTGACTGGCCGTCAGGTCGCGGCGCTGGCCCTCGATCCGATTGTAGAAGTGCCAGCCATCGGGCGCTTCGGCCTTCAGGATCTCGCCACCGAACATGTCGTGGACGACCAGCGCCGTGACGTTGCATTGACCGCGCGCCGGATTGTCCGCCAGCCACTGGTACTGGTCGCCGACGACCAAGCCATCCGCAGGACGGGCAGCAAGGTGCTCGGATCGTCCTTCACGCCACTGCGAGTTTGGCCTTCAGCGCCTGCGCTACCTTCGACGCAGGCTCGCGGCCCAGCGCCACGCAGATATCGCGGCCGGCGGCGGCGATCTTATCGAGATCGACGCCATGTTCGATGCCGAGGCCGTTCATCAGGTAGATCACGTCCTCGGTACCGACGTTGCCCGACGCGCCCTTGGCGTAGGGGCAGCCACCCAGCCCGGCGACCGCGGTGTCGAACACCGCGATGCCGCGCTCCATCACCGCCATGATGTTGGCCAGCGATTGGCCGTAGGTGTCGTGGAAATGCGCGGCCATCTTCTCGCGCGGCATCTTCTCGGCCACGGCGTCGATCATGGCGACGCACTCGGCGGGGGTGCCGACACCGATCGTGTCGCCGAGCGAGACCTCGTAGCAGCCCATCCTGAACAGCCGGGCGGAAACCTCGGCCACCTTGGTGGGCGACACCTTGCCGTCGTAAGGACAGGCGATCACGGTCGAGACGTAGCCGCGCACCTTCATGCCGTGCTTCTGTGCGGCTTCCATCACCGGCGCGAAGCGCTCGAAACTCTCGTCGATCGAGCAATTGGTGTTCTTGCGGCAGAAGGCCTCCGACGCCGCGGTAAAGATGGCGATCTCCCCGCAGTGCGCCTCGACCGCGCCGTTCATGCCCTGCTTGTTGGGCACCAGGACAGGATAGGAGACGCCGGGCTTGCGCTTGATCTCTGCCATCACCCGCTCGGTATTGGCCATCTGCGGCACCCACTTGGGCGACACGAAGCTGCCGGACTCGACGGCGGAGTGGCCGGCAGCCGACAGTGCGTCGATCAGTTTCACCTTGGCCTCGACGGACACGGGCTTGGCTTCGTTCTGCAGGCCATCGCGCGGCCCCACTTCGACCAGCCGGATTTTCTTCGGATAATTCATGGCGCCATTCTACGCCAATCTCTCGACCACGAGGTAGATGCCCAGCAGCAGCAACCCGACAAAGAACACCCTGCGAAACGCCGGCGCGGCGATGCGCTGGCGCAGCATCTGGCCAGCCTGCATTCCGATCAGCGCCGGCGCCAATGCCAGTAGCGACAGCCAGATCGAGCTCGCGTGCCAGGCATCGACCCGCAGCAGGCCGAGCGCCAGCGCGATCGTCGATACCGTGAACGACAGGCCCAGCGCCTGGATGAGATCGTCCCGCTCCAGGCCCAATGCCTGCAGGTAGGGCACGGCCGGAATCACCAGCACCCCGGTCGCGCCCGTGACCAGCCCGGTAGTCAGTCCGATGACCGGTCCCAGCCAGCCCTCATGACGGGGTGCCACGACCATGCGGAAGCCCGCCAACCCCAGGACCGCATAGATCACGAGCGCGATGCCGAGCCCAATGCCGGCCAGACCCGCGCGATCCCCGGCGAGGACGCCCGCGCCCGCGATCGTACCCGCCAATATCGCTGCCATCATCGGCCACAGGCGCCGCGCGAGCGCGGCGAAGCTCGGCCCGGAGAGAAGCTGCCAGACGTTGGTGACCAGCGACGGCACGACCAGCAACGCCGCAGCCTCCGCCGGCGGCAGGACGACGGCGAGCACGCCCATCGCCACGGTGGGCAGACCCATGCCGATCACCCCCTTCACGAGGCCGGCCAGCAGGAACGTCGTGCCGATCAATATCCACAGGCTTGTCGTCATGTCCCGGAACGTGGCGGCGGCGGCGGCGGGACACAATGCGGAAGGCGTTGATATAGCCTTCGGTACAGCCGAAGGCTATATTGGCACAATGCGCTTCGATCTGGTCGATCTCCAGTTGATCCTCAACGTCGCGGAGGCGGCGAGCATTACCCACGGCGCGGCCCGCAGCGGTCTGGCGCTGGCCTCGGCCAGCGAGCGCATCCGCGACATGGAACTGGCGCTGGGCGCGCCGCTGTTCGAACGTCAACGCCGCGGCGTGACGCCGACGCCTGCCGGCATTGCGCTGGTCCATCATGCCCGTCTCGTCACCCGCCAGCTCGAGCAGATGCGCGGCGAGCTCACGCAATTCGCCAAGGGCCTGCGCGGTCGGGTACGCCTGCTCTCCAACACCGCCGCCACCCTGGAATTCCTGCCGCCGCTGCTGGGTCCCTTCCTCGCCGCGCATGCCAACGTCGACGTCGAGATCGAGGAACGTCCCAGTCCCGACATCGTGCGCGCCGTGGCCGGCGGCCGGGCCGACATCGGCATCGTGGCCGACGCCGTCGACGCCGCGGCCGAGCTGGAGACCCGGCCCTTCGCCGAGGATCGGCTGGTGCTGGTGACGGCGCGGCGCCACCCGCTGGCCCGCCGGCGGCGCATCGCCTTCCGCGACGTGTTGGGCGAGGATTTCGTCGGCCTCTCGGCCGGCAGCGCCCTGCAGGAACACATCGACGGCCATGCCGCCCGCGCAGGGCAGCGGCTGAAGCTCAGGGTGCGCCTGCCCAACTTCGACTCGGCCTGCCGCGTGGTGGAAAGCGGCATCGGCGTCGCCGTCGTGTCCAAGATCGCGGCCGAGCGCTGCCGGCGGACGATGGCGATCGACGTCATTCCGCTGGCCGACCCTTGGGCCGTCCGGCGGCTGCGGATCTGCGCGCTCAGCTTCCGCGCCCTGCCGGTTCACGCACAGGCCCTGGTCGAGCATCTGGGCCGGTCGTTGTGCTAGGCTCGCGGGCTGGAGGACAGTTCCATGGCCCAGCAGCTCAGCAATCAACGCCTCGCCTGGTTCAACGGCAAGTTCGTGCCGGAAGCCGAGGTCGTGATCCCCTTCCGTGACCGGAGCTGGAAGTACGGCGACGGCGCCTTCGACATGACGCGGACCTTCAACGGCCATCCGTTCCGGCTGAAGGAGCACATCGATCGCTTCTATCGCTCGCTGCGCTACCTGCAGATCGATCCCGGCCTGTCGCCCAAGGAGATGATCTCCCACAGCGAGGAGGTCGTGGCGCGCAACGAGCATCTGCGTGGCGCCGTCGGCGACTGGTGGCTGGGACAGAGGGTCAGCCGTGGCGTCGATGCCGTCGGCGACGAGGGCTGGGACCATACCGGTCCCAACGTCGTGATCGAGCTGACGCCGCTGCCCTTCGCCAAGCGCGCCAAGCAATATCGCGACGGCGCCGAAGTGATGACCGCGACGGCGCGGCGCATCGCGCCCTCGATGCTCAGCCCGCGCGCCAAGACGCACAACTATCTCAACATGATCATGGCCGAGAAGCCGGTGAAGGCGCTGAACCCCGATGCCTGGGCGCTGCTGCTCGACGAGAACGGCAACCTGGCCGAAGGCATGGGCAGCAACATCTTCATCGTCCGCGAGGGCCAGCTCTACACGCCGTCGGAGCGCTACGTGCTGCCGGGCGTCAGCCGCCAGATGACCATCGATATGGCGAAGAAAATCGGCGTTCCCTGCACCGCCGGCGACATCGACATGTTCGACGCCGCCAACGCCGAGGAAATGTTCCTGACCTCGACCAGCCTCTGCATCCTGCCGGTGCGCAGCTTCAACGGCGCGCCCGTCGGCGACGGCAAGACACCGGGCCCGATCACCAGGAAGCTGATCGACGCCTACGCCAAGGACGTCGACTGCGATTTCGTCGGTCAGTACCTCAAGTTTCTACAGTAGAGTCACGACGCGTCGGCGAACAACAATTCGGGGGGATTAGATGTTCAACTGGACGGTAAAGCAGCCGGTCGACGGCGTCGTCGTCGCGCCCGGCGAACGCCTGCCCTGGCCACAGACGGTGGCGCTTGGCCTGCAGCATGTGGTGGCGATGTTCGGATCGACGATCCTGGCGCCGCTGCTCATGGGCTTCGACCCCAACATCGCCGTCCTGATGAGCGGCGTCGGCACGCTGATCTTCTTCGTCGTGGTCGGCGGCAAGGTGCCGAGCTACCTCGGCTCCTCCTTCGCCTTCATCTCCGTCGTGATCGCCGTCACCGGTTACGCCGGCAAGGGACTGAATGGAAACATCGCGCTGGCGCTGGGCGGCATCATCGCCTGCGGTGCGGTCTATGCCCTGATCGGCCTCGCCGTGATCGGCGCCGGCACGCGCTGGATCGAGAAACTGATGCCGCCGGTGGTGACCGGCGCGGTCGTGGCCGTGATCGGCCTCAACCTCGCCTCGATCCCGGTCAAGAACATGGCGCCAACCGGCTTCGACGCATGGATGCAAGCCGTGACCTTCCTCAGCATCGCCCTGGTCGCCGTCTACACGACCGGCATGGTGCGCCGCCTGCTGATCCTGGTCGGCCTGATCCTGGCCAGCGTGATCTACGCCGTGCTGACCAACGGCATGGGCCTCGGCACGCCGATCGCCACCAGCCTCGTGGCCAACGCCGCCTGGTTCGGTGCGCCGCACTTCACGGCGCCGGCGTTCGACACGCGGGCGATCGTACTGATCGTGCCGGTGGCGCTGATCCTGGTTGCCGAGAACCTCGGCCACCTGAAGGCGGTCGGCGCGATGACCGGCCAGGACATGGACCGCCACATCGGGCGGGCGTTCCTGGGCGACGGCATCGCCACCATGGTCTCCGGCGGCGCCGGCGGCACCGGCGTCACGACCTACGCCGAGAACATCGGCGTGATGGCCGCAACCCGCATCTACTCGACGGCGATCTTCGTCGTGGCCGCCCTGTTCGCCATCCTGCTGGGCTTCTCGCCCAAGTTCGGCGCCCTGATCCAGAGCATTCCGCTCGCGGTCATGGGCGGCGTCAGCATCGTGGTGTTCGGCCTGATCGCCATCGCCGGCGCGCGCATCTGGGTCGACAACAAGGTCGACTTCTCCGACAGCCGCAACCTGATCGTGGCGGCGATCACCCTGGTGCTCGGCACCGGCGACTTCACCCTGAAGTTCGGTGACTTCGCCATGGGCGGCATCGGCACCGCCACCTTCGGCGCCATCATCCTGCATGCCGTGCTGAGCCGCGGAAGGAAGTAACGATGCCGAAGGTCAAGGGACACGAGATCTTCCGCTGTGATGCGGGTTGGCGGATCTTCTCCTTCCTGAAGCTCACGACCGCCGACGGCATCGTCGGCTGGTCGGAGTTCAACGAGAGCTTCGGCAGCCCCGGCCTCGCCGGGGTGATCGAGGCCCTGATGCCGAACGTCGTCGGCATGGACGCCATGGACATCGAGATGGTGAACGCCGTGCTGGCCACCAAGTCGACGCAGTCGCGCGGCGGCGTGGTGCGCCAGGCGATCGCGGCGATCGAGAACGCCCTGCTCGACATCAAAGGCAAGGCGCTGGGCGTGCCGGTCTATCAGCTGTTCGGCGGCAAGCTGCGCGACCGCATCCCGGTCTACTGGTCGCATTGCGGCTCCTATCGCATGCGCAATCCCGACATCGTCGGCACGAAGCCGGTGCGGACCTACGACGACATGACCGAGGTCGGCGAGGAAGTTCGCAAGCGCGGCTTCACCGCCTGCAAGACCAACATCGCCATGGAGGTCGACGGCAAGCTGCGCGCCTATCGGCCGGGCTTCGTCGTCGGCAAGGGCTTCCCCGAGCGCAACTGGGACGCCTTCATCGCCCGCAGTGCCGCCCGGACGGTGGAGGCTTTCCGCAAGGGCGTCGGTCCCGACGTCGGCATCATGCTCGACACCAACTTCCATTTCCGCACCGAGGGATTCCGCCGCATCGCCGAGGCGGTAGGACCGTACGACCTCACCTGGCTCGAGCTCGACGTGCACGATCCCAAGACCATCGCGCTGCTGCGCCGCGACGCGCCCTGCCCGATCGCCTCGGGCGAGACGCTGCTCGAGCGCCGTGACTTCAAGCCGTACCTGGAGAACTACGCTTTCGACACCGCCATCGTCGACGTGATCTGGAACGGCTTTGCCGAGTCTCTGAAGATCGCCGCGATGGCCGACGTCTACGAGGTCAACGTGGCGCCGCACAACTTCTACGGTCACCTGGCGAGCGTCATCAGCGCTCACTTCTGCGCAGCGGTACCCAACTTCCGCATAATGGAGACCGACATCGACAGTGTTCCGTGGCGCGACGAGATCGTGACCAACCCGCCCACCATCGAGAACGGCGACTTCATCCTGCCCAAGGGACCGGGCTGGGGCATGGACATCAATGAGGCCGCGCTGAAGAAGTACCCGCCCAAGAACTACGTGGTCACGCAGTAGGCCGGGGCGTCGCGAAGGAGACGGTCGCCTTGTCGTAGTCGCCGGCGCCCATGCCGCCTTCGGCGAAGATTTCGTGCCGGGCGATCCATTCGAACGACTGGTCGTAGACCTCGCGGGTGTAGGTCTCGAACACGATGCGCTCGCCCGGACCCCAGCGGCGCGTGTCCATCGCCGCGTGCCAGCGTTCGGGGAATTCGTTCCTGTAGTAGTGCGTGTAGAGCTCGGGCCGCAGATCGATGTCGCGCTGGGCGCGCTTGAGAGCCCGGAAGAAGCGGCGGATGTCTTCCGGATTGGGCGAGCCGTTGATCATCGAGGCGATCATGAACGTCGTGTCGATCACCTTGCGGAAGCCCTGCTGTTCGGCCAGGTAATACGGCCCGCTGAACAGCGCCGCCGCCTGGCTCTTGCCGTCGAGCAACAGCTCGAGCCGGCGGAACAGCATGCCATCCTCGAAGACGAGGTTGATGTCCGCGGGCTTCATGTACTGCTCGAGCGCCTGGATGGTCGAATAATGGCTGCCCGACTGGAAGCCCACCGAGATCGGCACACCTGCGAGATCGGCCGGTGTGCGGATGGCCGAATCCACCGGCACGAAGATGCCGGCCGGCGCCACCGAGTAGGCGTCGGCGTAGAGCTTGGCGTGGCCGGTCGATGCCGCAACGTTGACCGTCCAGTGACAGGCGCAGCTCACATCGGCCTCGCGGCCCTTCTCGATGCTCTGGAAGGCGCCCTGCGCGCCCTTGTTGTGGTGCTGACCGCCAGTCGAGCGGATCAGTTCGCGGAACTCGTAGTCGAGGCCCTCGGCGCGGAAGTAGCCCTTCTCCTCGGCCACCCACTCCTGGAGACGGAAATGCGGCTCGACGATGAATTTGCCCATGGCGCTGGCCTCCCTGGCATTTGACAGCAGGCTACTTCGCGCCCCTCATGGGCGCCATTCCCATGAAGGCATGATCGATATGGCAAAAATTGCATATGCCGGGCTGAAGCTGGCCGAACTGCACGTCCTGGCGACGCTGCTGCGCGAACGCAGCATCAGCCGGACCGCCGACCTGCTGGGCACGACGCAACCTGCCATCAGCAAGGTGCTCGGGCATCTGCGCGAGCAGTTCGCCGATCCACTATTCGTCCGCAACGGCCATGCCATGCAGCCGACAACCAGGGCGCTCGATCTCTCCCAGCGCCTCAGCACCCTCCTGGCCGCCGCCGACGACCTGCGAGCCGCGGCGGCGGCCTTTGATCCGGCGCGGTCCGACCGCCAGTTCAACCTGCTGCTGACCGACGTCGGCATGATCCATTTCCTGCCGCCGCTGGTCGCGCGCATCGCCGCCCTCGCGCCCAATGTCAGCCTGCGGGCATCGCCCCTGCAATCCCACCAGTTCGAGGCCGCGCTGCAGGCCGGCGAAGCCGATCTCGCAATCGGCGCCTACCCCAAGGCAGCGCCCCATCTGCGGCGCCAGCGGCTCTACTCCGATGGCTACCGCAGCGTCGTGCGCAAGTCCCACGGCCGTCTATCGCGCATGACGGCGCGCAAGACCTTCCTCGACGAGCAGCACATCCTGGTGACGGCGTCGGAACTCGGCCATGCGGCCCACGGCGTCGCGCAACGCACTCTTGCCGGCGCCGTTCCGGCCGCGAACATCCTGTTGCGGGTGCCGAGCTTCGTTGCCGCCGCCATCGTGGCCGCCGAGACCGACGGCGTCGCCACGCTGCCCGCCAACGTCGCCCGCCGTCTTGCCGCGCCGCTCGGCCTCGCGGCCTTCGACTGTCCCATTGCCCTGCCGCGCATCGAGATCGCGCAGTACTGGCACGAGCGCTACCACCGCGACGACGGCCATCGCTGGATAAGGTCGATTACCTTCGAATTGTTCGGCGGCAGGGCCCGGTGACTCAGCCGGTCTCGAACTCCACGAGGTCGGCGCCCTCGGCAACCTGCTCGCCCACGGCATAGCGCACGCTTTTCACTTTGCCGTCGGCCGGCGCGGTGAGCGTGTGCTCCATCTTCATCGCCTCGAGCACCAGCAGGACCTGGCCCTTGCTGACGCTGTCGCCCGGCTTCACGCGCAGATCGATGATCTTGCCCGGCAGCGGCGAGCGGACCGCGGTCTCGTCGGCCGCGGTCGCCTCGTACTGGGTGACGTCGAGCGGGTCGACGAGCCGCAGCCGGCGCCCGCCGCCGGTGCCGGCGAAGACCGTGTAGTCCGTGCCGCCGTCGTTGGCGGCACGACGCACGACCGTCGCATCGAACGAATCGTTGCCGAGATTCACGGCGATGCGGCCGTCGGCCGCCCGGCGCACCGTGGCGTCCAGCGCGCCACCCGGAAGCTCGAGCCGCAGCGTGCCGCCACGCCGACGCCGCGCGATCACCACGACCTCGCGCTCGCCGTCCTTCCAGCGCACTTCGTCGTGCCCCTCGTCGAGCAGCCGGAAGCCGTCCTGCGCGTTCCACGGCGAATGGGGATCGGCGGACGAGCCCGCCGGCGTCTCGCGCCACTCCAGCAGCCGGGCGAGCGTTGCCACGGCAAAGGCGCGATCGGCGGCCGGCGCGGCCTTGGGGAAAAGATCGGCGCGGTAGCGCTCGATGAACCCCGTATCGACCTCGCCGCCGACGAAGGCCGGATGCGCGCACAGCGCCTTCAGAAGCCCGGCATTGGTCGTGACGCCGACCACCTCGGTGTCGGCCATCAGCGCCGCCATGCGCCGCATCGCCGACGCGCGGTCGCGGTCGTGCACGATCACCTTGGCGATCATCGGATCGTAGAACGGGGTCACCGTGTCGCCCTGGCGCACGCCGGTGTCGACGCGCACATGCGCGTCCTCGGTGGGCAGACGCAGGTGAACCAGCGTGCCCGTCGACGGCAGGAAGTTGCGCGCCGGATCCTCGGCGTAGAGGCGCACCTCGACGGCATGCCCGTCGATGCGCAGTTCCTCCTGCTTCAACGGCAGGCGCCCGCCCGCCGCGACCTGGAGCTGCCAATCGACCAGGTCCTGCCCGGTGATCGCCTCGGTCACCGGATGCTCGACCTGCAGGCGGGTGTTCATCTCCATGAAGTAGAAGGTGCCGTCCTGGTTGGCGATGAACTCGACGGTGCCGGCGCCGACATAGCCGATTGCCTTGGCCGCCGCGACCGCCGCCTCACCCATCGCCTTGCGCCGCGCCGGGTCCATGTTGGGCGCCGGCGCCTCCTCGATCACCTTCTGGTGACGGCGCTGGATCGAGCAGTCGCGCTCGAACAGGTAGACGCAGTCGCCATGGCCGTCGGCGAAGACCTGGATCTCGATGTGACGAGGCCGCGTCAGGTACTTCTCGATCAGCACGTGATCATCGGCGAACGAGGCCTTGGCCTCGCGCCTGGCGCTGGCCAGCGCGTCGGCGAACTTCTCCGCCGCTTCGACCACGCGCATGCCCTTGCCGCCGCCGCCGGCCGAGGCCTTGATCAGCACGGGGAAGCCGATGCGGGCCGCTTCCTTGGCCAGCAGCTCCGGCGCCTGGTCGTCACCGTGATAGCCCGGCACCAGCGGCACCTGGGCCTTCTCCATGATCTTCTTGGCTTCGCTCTTGGAGCCCATGGCGCGGATGGCCGACGGCGGCGGTCCGATGAAGACGATGCCCGCCTTGCCGCAGGCCTCGGCGAAGCCTGCGTTCTCCGACAGGAAGCCGTAGCCCGGATGCACGGCCTGCGCGCGCGTGCGCGTGGCCGCCTCCAATATCCTGTCGACCACGAGATAGCTGTCGCGCGCCGCCGAGCCGCCGATATGCACGGCCTCGTCGGCCATGGCGACGTGCCGGGAATTGGCATCGGCGTCGGAGTAGACGGCGACTGTCCTGATACCGAGCCGGCGCGCTGTCTTGATGACACGGCAGGCAATCTCGCCGCGGTTGGCGATCAGGATCTTCGAAAACATCAGACGGCCCACCTTGGCTTGCGCTTGTCGAGGAACGCCTTCATGCCCTCCAGCGCCTCGTCGGTGACGCACTGGTTGGCGACGTGACCGCCCAGGATCTCCGCGGCGTTGGAATCGTGAGGCAAGGCGTTGATCTGGGTGACGAGCTTCTTGACCAGGGTCTGCACCGAGGGCGCGCCGAGCTTCAGCTCCTGCACGAG
>Ga0068855_100002314_pt1 | contig 23552 bp, 18 predicted proteins | sample KBSCornC52_FD_66592 | JGI IMG/M metagenome (GOLD analysis project Ga0068855, IMG submission 66592) | Corn rhizosphere microbial communities from Kellogg Biological Station, Michigan, USA - KBS Corn C5-2 | ecosystem: Host-associated > Plants > Roots > Rhizosphere > Soil ...
TACCCTCGATGGCCTGGTGCAGCTTGAGCGTGCCTCCCCAGAAATCCTCGTCGCCGAAGGTGTCAAACCGGAAGGTCCTCCGACCGTCCGACACCATCCGTCCGGCATTCAACAGGATCGCCTGGTCGTAGGAAGCGCCCTGGCTCTGCGTGTGGGCTGCTGGGACAATCAAACAGAGCGTCAGCAGCAAAGCGCTGCCGATGGCCGCGCACACAACAAGGCTTCGAGGCATGATGTTGTGTAGCATAGTTACCCCCTGGATTGAAATAGGCGCTGGAGGCAGGACGCTGTTTTGGCGCGCCGACAAGACAGCCATGAGATCCATAAGGCTTTCTTCCAGGGTGCTCCAACTGCAGACACATCCCGGGAACAGACGTGAGGACCATAAATCCTGCTGCAGATTACTGCTCAAGCTCCTATTGGCTGTACTTTTCGATCCAGGTCGTGTCACGCATAGCAAGGCGGATTGAAGAAGAACATAACTCAAGTTGGAATTCACGCTCTACCCGGACCGCTCACATGCGCCAACCGTGCTCGCGGGCGTTCGGCGCCTGTGCCAGCGCATATTTTGCCGTCAACTCGCTGCAAGCGAAGCGATACAGGCGCTCAGGCCGCCTGCGCGCCTATCGTACGCTGAATCCACCGGCGCGCTGCCGCAAACTACCGCCGTGTCTGTAGGCTCCATCTCGACAGCTCGCCACCGGCAGTATTTCGCGCGTAATGCAGGAAAAGCGGTCGGAGTCATGGAACTTCAGGTCCAATTGAGATGTAAAAAACGCCTCATATTTGGAGAGTGATGATGACGGAATTGGAACCAGATCCGGGTTCGGATGTGACTGCCCGGCTGGTGGAACAGCTTACCAAAACGAACGAGCGCCTGGCCAGGCTCGAGAGCGCACTGCGCGAGCAGAGCCTGATGGCGACGCTCCAAAGCGAGCCTGTGCGAGCAGGATTGTCTTCGGTTGATGTGGGAGATGCTGGCACGGCCGTGGTGAACGCGCGCCAGTCGGAGACGCAGTCAAACGTCGCCAGAGAGGCGGAAGAGCATTTCCGGCACGGCGTCGCTTTTTGCCAGATGGGCAAGTACGATGAGGCGCTTGCAGCCTGGCAGCAGGTGCTGCGCTTACAGCCGGACAACCCGTTTGCGCTGGCGAACACCGGAATCGTTTACACCGAGCAGGGACGCTGGACTGAAGCCCGAGACATGTTTGCCCGCGTTCTCACTCTGCAGCCGGACAACCCGGACGCATACTATGGCCTGGGCATGGCGGACGCCCAACTCGGAAATTACGCGGGCGCGATTTCCGCCTGGGAAAACACGCTTCGACTGCAGCCCGACAATGCGGACGCTCACTACAATCTCGTACTCGTTCGGCAGAGGGTCGCGCAGAACGGTGTCCCACAGCCGTCTTCGAATGGGCCCGCCGCCGCGCAAACACCAGGAGCGATGCAGACCACGTCCGCTGCGTCTCAGCCTGCTTCTACTGCTCCCGCCGAAGCCTCATCCGACGATTCCGATACTGGAGTAACACTCGGCGACCGTGCGGAAGCAGCGCGTCAGGCGCGCGCGCAGGCCAGGGATTGGAAGCGGGTGGAGCAGAGCGATCGCAACGGAGCAGGGCGGTCGAACCGCGGCGCTGGCAGGCTATCCCGGCCTGCGGGTAGCCGGACTGCGCGCAAGCCCCTCGCGATGCTGATTATCGGTGGAGGAATTGTCGCGGCCATCCTGCTTGTTAACAGCAACCGGGATTCCCTATCGAAGCTCGCGCATATCGGTACTCGACCAGTTGCCCAGGCGCCTGGCCCGCCTGCAAATGCGACGCCTAAGGCATCTGCCTCCACGCCACCAGGCAGGCCAGCGGTTAACAACACCGCGCCGCCAACCGTTACACCTAACACCGTGTCCATTTCTACGCAGGGGGAGAGCGCGGCGGCCGTACCTACCGGACCCCGTTCTGCCGGCAAAATGCAGATCCGGTTAGGCAGCGGCGTCAGCGGCCGGTTCCGCTACTGGTTCGTTACGAAATCAGCTCGTGCGGCTCCCGTTCGTGCCCTACCCTACGCCGACCGGAACGGAATCATCGCACTGTATATACCGCCTGCATATAATGTGCCAGGGTCGCAGCTTCGCGTCATGAATACCCAGTCAGGGCGCGTCGCTCGCGTGCCGATTATGGATGTCTCGCGTCCCACTCAATTCGTAACGCCGAACGTAGGCGCGAATCTGCTGCGTAACTCCGACTTCTCACAGGATCTTGTCAATTCATGGACACTCGAGACGACGGCTCCCGGTCGAGGCACACTAAAGATCGGCGACGGACTGTCCGTCCCGGCGGGCGTCACAGGCAAGTCGCTGCACTTTGAAGTCGGCGCGGTCGGTAAGCAAGGCTGGAACGTACAGTGCTATCAATCCGGCGTTGACCTCAAGGACCGCCAGCCCTACCTGCTTTCATTCTGGGCAAAGTCAGACAGGCCGCGGCCGCTCCATGTCGATGTCATTCTAGACAAAGCCGATTGGCATCCGGTTGGCTTGACCAATAGTGTAAAGCTAAGCACAGGCTGGCAAAAGTACCTGGTTAAGTTCATGGCTAGCAAAACAGAGCCCGGCCACACGCGCGTCTCTTTCATCCTGGGCGAGGCCTTGGGTCCGGTGGATATCGCCGGGGTGACGCTGCGCCGAAGCGAGGGCGAGAACAAAACCGGCGCGCTCCAGCCAACTGCCTCCGTAACGATCAACTCGCGAGACTTCAACTGACAGCTTCGCTGAGCGATGGAAGCCGTTATAACCATCGATTCTGAGACCGGACAGGAGTCGTAGCATTCGGCCGTCGTGTCAGGTTGGTTGATCGCTGATATACTAACCAGACTTCCCAATGACGCACCCTGATCGACATTGACTCTTCCGAAGAGGAAGAGTCAATGTTTTATGCGCGGTATACTCACTCTAAGTGGAGTGCAGAGATGGTTGCCGTAACCCCCTAATACTATTGTATGGTCTCCAGGACCAATACGTTCTGCACGGGAACTTCCGGTTGCTGCTGATAGTAATATAACGAAGTATGAGTGTGGTACGCGCAGGTATTGTTTGCGCTTTTCGTATTGTGAATTGTGAATCTGTTCTTCGATCGCCCTTTGCGGATAGTTTCTGTGATCGGTGGCCAGCATGCGTACCGGTTGCGGCAATGAAATAGGGGATGCGCCGATGGCAAGTCGAGATTTTAACCCTTTTGATCTTTTTCGGCAATTGGACCGCGACATGCGCACCACGAGCGGCGCGGCGATGGGCGGCATGATGTTCCACCCCAGTCTCGATATGTACGAGACTGCGGACAGCCTGGTGGTGAAGCTAGAGCTCTCGGGCGTTAGGCCGGACCGGATCAATATCGAGCTTTCCGCCGATGATCACGTCCTCACCATTGCAGGCGAACGCATCGAAGGCGTCGAAGATCATCGAGACAGGCTGCGCTGCTATCATCTCGAGATCTATTACGGTCAGTTCGTTCGGGAGATTGCGCTGCCCGGTAATTTGCGGCTGGACCGTGAACAGATTCAGGCGAGCTATCGAGACGGCTTCCTGCTCGTGACGCTGCCGAAATTACCCGGTGAACCGATCGAAAAGCGAACAATTCCTGTCACAAGCGAGTAGGGCGATAAGAAGCCTGGAACTATGTCGAACCTCATAACATAATCCAGGGGACCTTGCGACCGCTGCATACATTCCTGATTGACAAAGATGGACGCGCGGCGATAATCCGGCGTAGCATAACAAAGAGATCGTGAGACAATAATGGCTAAAAAGAAGATACCTGAGCCGCCCGAAGCCCCGCAGAACGCCGAATCCACGGAGCCTGTGGAGATCACGGTGGGAGCCGCCGATTTGCCGCTCCTGGAGGAGCCTGGCGAGGGCGCTCCACAAATACCAACAGAAATCAACCTTCTGCCGCTGCGCGAGGTCGTGATCGTGCCTGTGCTGGTCGCGCCGCTGGGCGTGGGCCGGGAGAACTCGATCCGACTCGTCAACGAGTCGACCAGCGGCGGCAACCGCCTCATCGGCGTTGCATGCATGAAAGACCCGGCGGTCGAGAACCCGACGCTGGATGACGTCTACAAGATCGGCACTGTTGTCGCCATTCGCATGATGGCCCAGGTGCCGGAGGGCATCAAGCTCATCGTGCAGGGGATTCAGCGGTTTGAGATCTTGGAGGCTGTTCAGACGTCCCCGTACCTGCGGGTCAAGATACGCGCGATCGAAGAGCCGCCTATTCTCGAAGAGGATAAGCTGGAGGTCGAGGCGCTCAAGCGCAAAATCGGTGAGATGTTCGGCCGCATCGTTCAGCTTTCGCCGGACTTGCCGGACGAGATGCAGAGCATGCCGGGCAACGTTCAGGATCCGCATGTTCTTACCGACCTGATCGCGGCCCAGATGCCGAGGCTCACCTTCCAGGAGCGGCAGACGATTCTTGAGACGATCGACCTGAAGGATCGCATGAAGCAGCTGCTGGAGCTACTGTCACGCGAGGTGCAGGTGCTCGAGCTGGGCAGCCGCCTGCAGTCCGAGGTCGCGCAGGAGCTGGGCAAAACTCAGCGCGAGTACTACTTGCGCGAGCATATGCGCCAGATCCAGAAGGAGCTTGGCGAGGGCGACGACCGCACGCAGGAGATGGATGAGCTTCGTGAGAAGATCGCGAAGTCCGGCATGCCCGAAGAGGCGCGCAAAGAGGCCGAGCGCGAGCTTGACCGCTTGAGCCGCATGAACCCGGCCGCACCGGAGTATAATGTCGCGCGCACCTACCTCGACTGGATGGTGGCCATGCCGTGGCAGGTCTCCAGCGAGGACAACCTGGATATCGCGGCGGTAAAAGAGGTGCTGGACGCGGACCACTACGGCCTTGAAAAGGTGAAAGATCGCATTCTGGAGTACCTCTCCGTTCGGAAGTTCAAGAAGGACGGAACGGCTCGCCAGCCGATCCTCTGCTTCGCCGGACCTCCGGGAGTGGGCAAGACATCGCTGGGCCGCTCGATCGCGAAGGCTATGGGCCGCAAGTTCGTGCGCATCTCCCTGGGTGGTGTCCGCGACGAAGCCGAAATTCGCGGCCACAGGCGCACCTATATCGGCGCGCTGCCGGGCCAGATAGTTCAGGGAATCAAGCGGGCGGAGACGAATAATCCCGTCTTCATGATGGACGAGGTTGATAAGGTGACCGCGGACTTCCGCGGGGATCCGTCGAGCGCGCTGCTGGAGGTCCTGGACCCGGAGCAGAACACGAACTTCAGAGATCACTATCTGGATGTGCCGTTCGACCTTTCCAAGGTCCTGTTCGTCACGACGGCCAATGTGCTCGATACGATCATGCCGCCGCTGCGAGATCGCATGGAGATCATCGAGATCGCGGGCTACACGGAAGAGGAGAAAACGGCGATCGCCGAGCGGCACCTTGTTCCGAAGCAGGCAGAAGAGCATGGCATCACCGGCAAGCTGACCTTTGCGCCGGGATCGCTGCAGCTGCTGGTGCGCGGCTATACGCGAGAGGCCGGAGTGCGCAACCTGGAGCGCGAGATCGCCGCGGTTTGCCGCAAGGCTACGCGCGGATTCGCTGAAGGGAAGATGGAGACGCTCGAGGTGACGCAGGAAGTCATACAGGAGTATCTCGGCGCGCCAAGGTTTGAGAACGAGGAGGCGCTAGAGCGCGTGGATCGACCCGGAGTCGCGACTGGGCTGGTGTGGACGCCAATGGGCGGCGACATCATCTTTATCGAGGCGGCTGCAACTCCGAGCCCGGTGAACAGACCGTCTACCTTAACGATCACGGGGCAGCTTGGCGACGTGATGAAGGAATCGGCCCAGGCCGCTCTCTCGTTCGTTCGCTCGCACGCTGAGGAACTTGGCGCACCCGCGGACTTTTACGAGAAGCACGACATCCATATCCATGTGCCGGCGGGCGCCATCCCGAAGGACGGGCCTTCCGCAGGCATCACGATGACGACCGCGCTCGCATCGCTCTTCAGCGGTCGCATGGTGAAGCCGCTGCTGGCGATGACCGGAGAGGTGACGCTGTCCGGCCGCGTGCTGCCGATCGGCGGCATAAAGGAAAAGGCTCTCGGCGCTCGCCGCGCGGGCATAAAGACGATCGTCGTACCGGAACGCAACCGCAAGGATGTACTGGAGGATCTGCCGGAAGAGGTGCGCAAGGAAGTGCGCATCGAATTCGTGACAGACGTTCGCCAGGTGCTGGAGATCGCTCTGGAGCCAAGGCACGACCAGGCGGCCCAGCCCGAATCGGGTTCGGGGGCTGAACCGGAAAAGTCACGGACGATGACCGAGGAGGCACGGCCGCTAAACGATAAACCTGCAAAACGGCCGCGGCCCTCCCAACCGCCGCGACCGATCGCCGACATAGTGCCGGGCACGACCCGCCTGCACTGAGTTGAGTTGCTGAGATTGGCCCCTCGTTCGAACACTCGAACGAGGGTTTTTTTTGACCGTGAAATTGCCAATAATGAATTGCCTTGCCCTTAATATCTTTTGGAACCATCTTTGCGTTCTCTACGTCTCATGACTAGCTCTTGAAGCGTCCGAAACAAATTATGGTTGACAAATATACACGTTCGGCGTTATACTCGATGTGAAGTAGTCGAATTTGAACGAAGTACGATCCCAATTCATGGAGGAGATGCGGAGATGGGTTACCCGATCCGCTGGGATGAGATTGCTGTCCCGGCCGAGCACGAAGGCATGGTTGGTGGCCAAACGGAGCAGACTGCGTCGTTGCGTGCCTATTTTCACCGCCTGACCGCCGCGACCGTCGCTGGCGCGATTCTTGTATGCCTGATCGTGGTGGCCGTTTCAGGCCTTCTGCTGCGGGACCAACACGGTCCAGCGCTTAGACTGGATTCCGTTACTGGTTCCGATATCCTGGCCGTCGGCACACCAAAGGTAGTCCGTAAGCTGGGGTTTGTGACAGTCACCGGTACAGTTGTCAATCGATCTTCGGCGACTAAGGCCGACGTCGAGGCCGTAGTGGACTTGATGGACCATAAGCGGAACGTTCTGAGCACCCACTCCGCCCTGGTCGAACGCGATAAAATGGGTCCGGGCGAAGAGTCGTCCTTCCGTATTGAGATGGCGGACGTGCCCGACGCCTCCGCTTACGCCCTCCGGTTTAGGCCGCTCCACTAATTTCGCAATCGTTGGTCCGCCCGTTCAGGACTTACCGAACCGGTTCGTTCTCGCAGCGAATCGAGCCACGTTTGCGCCGCTGGCCTTCACTCCGCTTACCTCGATCTCTCATCACGCTCCTGGCGCTCCTTGACCTGGCGATCGTGCAAATTACCGCTCCTGTGACATTTTTCCTCTATCGTTTCTGTTTCGGCATGTCTCTAGTTGACAGAAGCGGAGAGAACTTGCATGCCTTCGGCGACCATCATGACAGCTGAGTGCGAATTGGAGCTGGTAATGGCAGCGCTCCTGGGCGACCTGGACGCGTTCGACGCGCTCGTTCGCCGCTTCCGGGGCGCGATTCTCATTGTTGCCCAGGAGACGCTAGGCTGCCGAGACCAGGCCGAGGATGTGGCCCAGGAGGTGTTTCTGCTGGCGTTTAAGGCGCTGCCGCAGCTGCAAGAACCAACTAAGTTCTCCAGCTGGCTCTATGCGATAGCGCGGCATCGCGCGAGGCGAGTCGCGATGCAGACGAGTCGTATCCGCCCTACCGAATCCTCGATCCTCGATCGGTTGATTCTAAGCAATAGTCGAGAGATCGCCGTGCATCCGGTGGATGAGTGTATTCACCGTGCGGAGCGCGCCTACGTTCCGGAGGTGATGGCGATGCTCAGCCCGGAGTATCGGCTCCCGCTGCGGCTGCGCTACTACGAGGAGTGGTCCGTCGCGCAAATATCGGAGTTCCTCATGCTTGCCGAAACCACCGTAAAGTGGCGCCTGCACAAAGGCCGCCTTCTCATGCGTAAACTGCTCACAGCAGCGCAAAGTGAAAAGTGAAGAATGCAGATTAGGAATGCCAAATGCCGACTGCCATACGCCGATTCCGACACCCAAACCCAACACTCTATCATTAACGATTGGAGCCAACCACCATGGCGAAGAACAACGCCGAGAATATGGATATTCGCAAGATGCGCAAATTGCTGCGCGAGACCACGCGGCTTGCCGAGCGCGCGAGCATGACCGGAAGCCTGCAAGGCGGTGGACGGATCGCGATTCGGCAATACAATGCCATCCGCAACCATTTGCAGGATGAGGGAATTATCCCTGAAGACCTGTTCCAGGAACTAGACGAGGATGAGGCCACTTTCGACGAGCTGGGCGTCGTCACCGGGATGCTGGAGAGCTACCTGGAAGACGATGATGACGGACCGTCGGAGCCGGATGGAGATCGTTGCCCGGAGGATTCCGAGGGCCGGCGCGGGCGCAGGGGCAGGCGGCACGGTCGGTTCGAATGGGGCGCCTGGTTCGGCCCGTCCGGAGCCCGCTTCTTGAACGATCCCCAGGCACTGCGAGATCTGCAGCAGCTCGGCGAGGATCTGCGATTACACATGCCAGAGCTGCTGAAGTGGCGCGACTACATGAGATCGAGCAATCCGGAGCCGCCCGCGGCGCCGCAGGCTCCCGCGCCTCCCCACCCGCCCCAGGCTCCGGAGCCGCCGCGTCCGCCGATGGCGCCCAATTCCAGCACGTGGGGAAGGTACGAGGAAAGCGAGGCTCCAAAGGCGACTGAGGCTCCGGCGCCCAATGGGTTTCAGCCAACCGTGGATCTCGTCGCCAGAATGCGCCAGATCGCCGAGGAACTGGGCAACGAGGACCTCGATTCCGAGCGCCGCCAGGACCTTCTCAGAGAATTGACCGATCTCACAAGCGGGCGACTGTAGATTACTCTCTCAGGCGGGGATCGAGAGCGTCGCGGAGGGCATCGCCGAAGAAGTTGAACGCCATTACGGTGAGGCCCAGCGCGACTGTGGGAGCGAGCAGCAGGAGTGGGTGCGTCTCCTTCACCGAGAGCGCGTCCTGGATCATTCGGCCCCAGCTTGGGAACGGCGGCTGTATGCCCAGGCCGAGGAAGGAGAGGGTCGCCTCTGCTAGCATTACCTGGGCAATATCCTGAGTCACCTGAACGATGATCGGGCTGAGGATGTTCGGGAAGAGATGCTTTACGATAATGGTATGGTCGCGCACGCCCATGGCGCGCGCGGCCTCGATATATTCCCTACCCCGTAGCGCCAGTGCTTGACCTCGAACCAACCGCGCCAGTCCCGGCCAGTACACGAGACCAAGCGCGGCAAACAGCGTGATGAGGCTCACTTGCGGCGACAGTACTTTGCCGGGGCCTGGCTGTACCACGGCGACGAGAAGGATCGCGAGCAGGATGTCGGGAAAGGAAAACATCACGTCCGTAACGCGCATGAGCGCGGTGTCGATCCAGCCGCCATAGTATCCGGCTATCAGCCCGAGCGTTAACCCGATCACCACCTCTATCGTCACGACCACAACCGACACACCGAGCGAGATTCGCACGCCATAGAGCAGCCTGGCGAGCACATCACGACCCTGCTGATCCGCGCCGAGCGGATGTGCCGCGCTCGCATCGGCGTATGTGTGCGCAAAATCCGCGCGATCGTATCCTTCCGGCTTCAGCACGTTCGCGAACAGCGCAACAAACAGCAGCGTCACGATGAATGCGCCGCAAACCAGCGCAACCGGATTGTGCCGCAGCCGACGCCATGCCTCCGCCGCCGGGCTAAGAGAGCGTGATGCAAGTGGTTCCGTCATCGCCTGGTCTGTCATGTTCGCGCTCGGACTCGGGGATCGATGACGCCGTAGAGCACGTCGACGCCGAGATTGACAGCCACGAAGATGATTGCAACGAGCAGCGTGACTCCCTGGATGACCGGGTAGTCCCTACTGAAGATGGACTCGATAGAGATGTCGCCAATTCCCGGCACGTGAAACATGCGCTCGACAACGAATGAGCCTGTAAGCAGCGCGCCAAAATTTGTGCCGAGGATTGTCAAAACGGGAAGCAGGGCATTCTTGATCCCGTGCTGCCAGACAGCCTGTGGGCGCGACAGTCCCTTTGCGATCGCCGTTCGGATATAGTCCTGCCTAAGGACATCCAGCAGCGACGACCTCATAAACCGTGCGACCAGCGCCGCCGAGCGAGCCCCGAGCGCGATCGTGGGAAGGATCGTATATTTCGGGCTGGCCCAGCCGCTCGTGGGCAGGAGACCAAGCTTAACCGCGATGCCGAGGATTAGCAGCGGACCCAGGACGATGCTGGGAACCGAGACAAGCGCCACAACAATGGCCATCAGTACACGATCGAACCAGGAGTTATGGAGGTACGCCGCCAGAGCGCCGGAAGGCAGGCCGACCGCCATCGAAAAAAGGAGCGCGGTGATCGCAAGCTGCGCAGTCACCGGGAACTTGACCACGATCAGCCGTGCGACCGGTACGTCCAGGGAGTAGGAGAGTCCGAAATCGCCATGCAGCACGCCGCCGATATAATGAACAAACTGGATCATCGGCGGCTGATCCAGTCCATACTGATGACGGAGCCGAATACGGTCCTCCGTGGTCGCTTTTTCTCCCAGCTTATTGACGACTGGGTCGGACGGCGCAAGGCGCGCTGCAATGAACACGAGAAATGTGACGACCAGCAGAGTTGGAATCGCCAGGCCTATGCGCTTGAGAATGAATTCTGCCATTAGGTCAGGGCGATACCGTCGTCTGTGTATGCGGGAGTATGCCGAATAGACTGCTGCGGTAGCCGGAAACTCCGGGCCGTATCAGCCACAAATCCTTCTGGAAATAGAGAGGGACCCACGCGGCATCGTCGATGGCGAGCTGTTCTGCCTGCCGGTAGAGAGCGATTCGCTTGTCCTGATCGTGCTCCACATCGGCCTCGTCGCAGAGCTTGTCGAATTGCGCGTTACTGTAGCCGGTAGCGTTGGACTCGTGATCGTGCTTATTGTCAACCACGTGGTCCGTGTGAAGCAGCAGTGTCAGGAAGTTTTGCGGATCGAGATAGTCCGCTCCCCAGCTCAGCGACCCGATCACGATGCTTTTCTTATCGGTCTCATCTAGGAACTGTGCCCACTGAATGGGCCGTCCCTGGAGTTCAATGCCCAGATTGGTCTTGATCTGTTGGCGGATTACTTCGGCAACGTCCTGAACTTCGGGCTGGTCGTTCCGATAAGTGTAACCGAACACAGGAAATCCTCTGCCGCCGGGATAGCCCGCCTTCGCCAGCAGGTCTTGAGCCTGCTTGGGATCGTAAGGAAGCGGCTTTACGTTGGGATTATAGCCGAGAACTCCGGGCACGAGGATGCCGTTCGCAATATCCGCCTGATCGTGCAGGGCGACATGCACGATCTGTTGCTTATCGATCGCCATGGCGAACGCCTTGCGCACGTCCGGTTTCGCGAAGGGCGAATCGGCCGGTACGATGGGATTCATGCCGATGTACCAGATTCGGGCGAGGGGGAATGACTTCAGCGCGGATTTGAGTGCCGGATCGTTGTTGACTTTCTCCAGGTTCGCAGGCGAAATCTGGACCATGTCGAGCTCATTCGCCTCGAACTTGCTCAAACGAGTATTGCCATCCTTAAGGATTTCCCGAACGATCGAGTCCAGCTTCGGCCTGCCGTCGTGGTAGTCCGGATTCGCTGTCAGCGTCACCCTATCAGAGAGCTTGTAGGCGCCGGGCTCAAGCATAAACGGACCCGTGCCGACAACATTCGCGTCGGTGATCTTTCCGCCACCCTTCTCAACAACTTCCTTGCAGACCACATAGGCGCTCGGATAGGTCATGTTTCCGAGCCAATAAGGCTTGAATCCGACTGTTTTTATCTCCAGCGTATACGGGTCAACGACTCGGATGCCGGAGATCGGCTTGATGCCCTCCGCTTTATCGGCAACTCTCTCCTTGACCCCCACGATGTCGTTGAGGTACGCCAGATTGGGAGAATGGACGGCCGGATCGCAGGCGCGCTCGATGCTATATTTGAAATCGTCGGCATTTACTTCGCGGCCGTGATGAAACTTCACGCCATGTTTCAGATGGAATGTGTAGGTGATGCCGTCTTTGCTGACATCCCACTTCTCCGCGACGTTCGGAACGATCTGGTTCTTGTCGTCCCACTTGACCAGCCCCTCATAGACCTGCTGCAGCAGGTCGATCGTGGTGCCATCGCGAACCTGAGCGGGATCCATGGTGGTCGGGTCCGTGATGATCGGATAGCGCAATGTATTTGCCACGCCTGCGCCGCCAACCGAAGATGACCCGGTCGTGTTGCAGCCCACGAGCAAGCCTGCCAATCCGAAAAATGACATTAAGCAAAACGCGTAGCGGCGCGTCAATTTAGAGGAGGTTTGAAACACGGGAGGCACAGCTCCTTCCAGAGTCGACCGAATTCAATGTGATTAACGAATAGTGAAAAATGAACAGTGAAAAATGGGAACGCGATCGATCCAAATTGCAAAGTGTGCGTGCGTGCAGATATCTGCTGATCTTGCATTTTTCACTCTGCAATTTGCGCAGTTCTATAGGTGTCATTATACCGCAACTCGGCGGGCGGGCAGCGATCGACCGGCGGTTCGATGATTGATAGTTGAGGCCCACGGGCTGAGGCTTGATGGTTCAAACCTAAGAAATAGATGTTTAGGCTCGGTCGTTGCGGCGTCAGTAGTTGTGAAAGGGCCGAGAGGAGAAAACATGCTGGTGGCGAGCAGGGTAATGACGATATCCACGCCGATAGACGAATCCGAAGAGGCGCTTGTCGAGGCCGCGCGCAGCGGAGATCGGGATGCTTTCGGCGTTCTGGTGGCGAGATACCGTGACCTCGTCTACGCCTTCTCCTATGCACGACTGCGGAACCGCGAGGAGGCGGAGGATACCGCGCAGGAGGCCTTCCTGCGGGCTTACCAGTATCTGCCGGATTTTCGGATGTCGGATCGGTTTGGCGGCTGGCTGATGAGGATTGCGCGCAACCTATGTACAGACGTGATACGGCGACGGCGCACGCGATCAACGGAAGAGCTCTCCGAAGATTGGATGGACCACAGTCCAACCCCGGAGATGGCCGCCATGGTCACGGAGCGCCGAAGGGAGCTCACTGCGGCAATCAATGGTTTGCCGGAGAAGCACCAGGTACTGATTTTAATGCATTACGGGTCCGGGCTCAGCTATCGGGAGATGGCGCTCGCCCTCGACCTGCCGGAAACGACAATCGTTGGACGGATGGCCGCCGCGCTTCGCGGGCTGCGCCGCCGCCTGGGTAAGGAGGGCAGATAGATGAACCTGACCTGTTTTTGGTACAGGCGCGCCTGCTCCCGATATGCGGTATTGAATGAGCCGATTCCGCCTGGATCGAGGCTGCTGACCCATATTGAGAAGTGCGACGAATGCCGGGAATACTGGCGAAGCCTGAGTCTCTTGACTACGGACCTTGAGCTGATGGTTGGCGTTCCCAGCCCGTCCAGGCAATATCTGGAGCCGATCTGGGAGCGCGTGAAACCCACCAAGCGAGCGCCCGACTGGGGCCGATTCACGCTTGCCGGGGTGGCTGCGTCCGGGCTTCTGTGCGGATGGCTGACCTGGAAAATGGTCGCCGTACCCAGCGTAAGCGCAAGCTCGGGCACGGTCGTAAAAAGTAACGTTGCGCCGGACGAAGTTCCCGCACCCCAACTTAAAGTGCCTGGGTTGCCTAACATTGAGCCCCACAGCGCCTATGCAAACAATGCGGCGACCAATGCTGGACATAAGATGAGCGATGTCAGGTGGACGAGCCTGGTGCCGCGTACCAGGAGGCATGGTCAGCGTCGACATGCGCCTTCCTTCCCGCAAGAGCTTGCCGGCGCACCCTCAGCTGCCGAATGGCGGACCCGCGGTGCGCAATTGGAAGCATTGGGTGATCCCAGACTTGCAAATGTTGCTTATCAGGCAGAATATCAAGAGCATCCTACGGAAGAAGCCGCCTTCAATGTGGGCCGAAGCGCCGAGGAGAGCGGTGATATAGAGCAAGCAATGAATGTTTACGCGGGTCTGCTTGATGCAGCAGACACCAAAACGCGTACGGAGAAAGGTTGGACACCATGAAATTAGTGAGCTGCTATGTTATCCCATTAAGCACAGTCGCGATTGCGCTATCAACCTCGGTGCAGGCACAAGAGACGATCGTAATCCCAGACGTCTCCGTTGAAACTCAGACTATCCACATTCCGAGAATTCGGGTGCAGACACATGCGGTAAAGCTGCCGAAGCTGGCCATTCTCCAGGCACAAGCGGCTACTGCCGATACTGCCACACTGGCAAAGACCCTGCAGGAATACACCGCGGCCCAGGTATACAACAGTTACTCGGGTCAGTATTCTCCTGAGATGAGCAAAAAGACTCGAGAGATCGCGCTGCTTCGCCGTATGCTGGACCTGAAACTCACGGCAAGAGATATCGAGCGGGCGCTGCCGCTGCTCCGCGAGCTGCGAGACGTCGGCAAAGAGGTCCCGGCCAAGCCGGATCAAGCCCTGGACGAGGAGATTCAAAGGCTTCTTAGGGCCAGGCCCGGCGATCCGCTGCCGCCAAGCAGCGCCGAGGCCCTGCGAGACGCGGCCACGGGGTTCAGAAACCGCAGACTGGCTATTTGGGAAAAGATGACGCAGGCCATCGGTAAGGAAAAGACGAACGGGATCCGCAGCATGCTCAGATCCGAGCCGTTGTCAGTGTTTTCTTCCACCACCGGTTTCAGGAATATGATAGGTTCACCGGCATGGACAGTGCCTGCCGCGCCGGGCGTGCGTCCTGCAGTACCGCGAGGCAGAGCGGTGCCCGCTCCGAAACCGGACGCGCCTCCAGCCGACGCCCAGGCCGAGCCGGCTAAGCCAGGTGACGCTGCACAACCTGCGAGTCCTGCGGAGGTTCCGGCGCCCGATACACCGAGAGCTCGCAGGCAGGGGGATGCCAGCCGCACTATCATCAGGGGGCAGCGCGGCGCAACTGGAAATAATGGTGCAACTGTATTCGGTCCGGGCGGCGTGCTGGCCCTTGGCCAGGGCGGCAATGGCGCTTCCACCGTCTACACGTTCTATACACAGGCCTCCCTGGAAGAGCTTATCTCGCTCTTCGAGCGCCACCTTGCCGCAATGAAGTAATCAGAAAGCCGTTCATGGTGCTGAAAAGCCCCGGTCCCAGCGGATCGGGGCTTTTCAACGTTTCTCCACTGGAATCGTCGCTACGTTGAGCAGTCGCGGGTGCAGCCGATCGTATGAGGCCGTCGGAAGGACGATCTTCGCGTCCATCGGCAGCTGTCAGCGCCGCCAGCGGATTTTGCCGCTTGCATTCACCTTCGGCCTCACGTATAATGGCGCCAACACCAATTCACTTGCCATGAAAGGAACTACCCGTGCGCGCAGAGGTCGTCTCCGTAGGCACCGAGCTTTTGCTCGGGCAGATTGTAGATACGAACGCCGCTTACATTGCGCGCGTACTTTCCGAGCTTGGAATCACGCTGTATCGACGTGCCACGGTCGGTGATAACATGGACAGGCTGCTGGACGCCCTCAACCAGGCGCTCGCGGATTCAGATGTCGTGATCACGATCGGCGGTCTTGGCCCCACCATGGACGATATCACTCGCGATGGCCTCGCTATGGCTTTCGGCGACAGGCTGGTCCGCAATGAGGAGATCGCCGCGGGTCTGGACGCGTTCTTTCGATCGCGAGGAATGCCGGTCCTCGAAAGCAATCTGCGCCAGGCGATGGTTCCGACAAACGGCCGCGCCATCGCCAACCCCAACGGGACTGCCCCCGGCCTTGTGTTCGAGAAGGACGGCAAGATTGGCATTGCTCTGCCCGGACCCCCGAACGAATTCATCCCCATGGTGGACAACGAAGTCGCCCCCTATCTGCGCGCGAAGACTGGAAATGTTGGCACAATCCGGTCGCGGACGCTTCGCGTGGCGGGCGTCGGCGAGAGCGCCGTCGAGGACCTTGTCAAAGATTTGATGCTGGATGCAAATCCGTCTGTTGCCCCCTACGCCAAGGTCGGTGAAGTGCACCTGAGGATCACGGCGAAAGCGGAGACCGCTGAGCTGGCGGATGCCATTATTGCGGAGCGAGCGGCACTGCTTCATGCTCGTCTGGGCAGCGCGATTTACGGCGAAGATGAGGACACACTGGAGAAGGTTGTGGTTGAATTACTTCGCTCGCGAAGGCAAACGGTGAGCGCCGCGGAAAGCTGCACTGGCGGCCTCGTCGCGCAGCGCATCACCGATATTGCAGGCAGCTCCGAGGTGTTTATTGGCGGCGTGGTCGCCTACAGCAACGCGGTCAAGACGGCGCTGGTCGGTGTCCCCGAGGAGATGCTCGCTCGCGTTGGAGCCGTCAGCCCTGAGGTAGCTCAGGCTCTCGCGGAAGGAGCAAAATCCCGCTTCGGCACCGATTACGGGATCGGCGTCACCGGCATCGCAGGTCCCGGCGGAGGAACTGCGGAGAAGCCGGTGGGCCTGGTGTACCTCGCGGTCGCGCATCCCGACGGCTGCGAAGTCGAGAAGGTCAACTACATCGGCTCGCGCCAGATCGTGCGGCACCGCTCCTCGCAGACGGTGTTGAATATGCTGAGATTAACTATCTTAAAGAGGGCTTGAATAGCCTATGGGATGGGGCTCCAGCTTAATCCATGGCTGGGTAACTTCGTGGGATTGGTTCGATTGAATGATCACGTCCGGGCGGAGCCAATCCCACGTATTCGGATGACCGTCGTTCTATATGCAGCCGGGTCAAATCTGTCTAGCAGGATAGTCCGGAAACCTTTGGTTCCAAGTGTCGACGTCCACTATGGCAAACCGAATGTTTAGCGGGTTCAGCGCCGAATGTAATTGGTCGCGAACGAGCTGATTACAAATCCCGCGCAGACGGGGATCGGCGCCATGAGGCCCTTGGAATAGAAAGACGAGGGTAAGCGGCGATGGCATAGCATTTGGATCCTTTCGGGATGCCAGAAATGCAGCCGTGCCAAGGAACTTCTCTCGCATCTCGCGCGCGAACATCTTGCTGCGCATCGCTCGAGAATAACTGTTTCGCGCAGAGACTCGCCAGTTCTTTACTTCCAACCACAACGCGCCTTCTGCATCGACAATCCTGAAGTCGACTCCTGGCCAAAGACTGTTTCAGTCCCGCTGGTGATCCCCTTCGCATCTGCAATTCAAGTCGTGCGTGTGCACCTCGAAAGCAGAGTCAAAGTTGAATTCGATTTTACTCTCTGTGCACTGCGGCACGCCTTTGCCCCTTTCCCAGTGCGCGATCCAGGTCACGATCATAAAGCGAGGCGTATTGTCTACTTATTGGATTGGGTTCTAGCGCGGATAGCGAAGTTGCTGTGGTAACTCGCGTTCCCGATTTACTTCCGTGAAGACTGAAGAATCGCACGTTGTCCGCGGAATTTGCCTGCAAGTCAAGCTCTTTAAGAATGACATAGCTGTGCGTTGCAAGAAAAACCTGCATGCCCCGGCGAGCCAGATAAAAGATCGCCGAGATAAGCTCATCCATAATAACAGGATTAACATTCACTTCCGGCTCATCCCAGAATAACGTAGATCCGGGCGCCAGCCAGCCGTTTTGGAGAAGTCGGACTAGCGTCGAAACCTTACGAATACCTTCCGCAACCATGGGCATTGGCATTCGGCCACTGGGGGTTGCCAGGTAGAACCTACTGTCATATTCATCGTATTCGAGCGTACCGCCGAGAAGTGCAGCGAGCGGCTTGGGAACGTCTGTTTGTTCAAACCCGTTCTTGCGCTTTAGGCTCATAAGAGCGACGAGATCTGTACATGTCAAATCGAAGTCGATCACGACTTCATTCGCTGCAGCAAGAAATCCTTTCGTATGGCCCATCATGTCGATCGCGGGCACAAACACAGGTCGCTGCACTTGAGTTGCAATAAGGCCGGCTTCCGCTATTATCCCGGTGCCGCGAGTCACGGTATAGTTCCACTCCTCGCTCCCGAATTTGCCGCTCACGGTTGCCTTGTTCGCTCGACTGCCCATTCTGAATAGGATACTTAGATCGCCGGTTTGGAAGAGTTGGCCCAAGGTACTATAAATGTTGGCGCGCTGGCGCGATTGATAAACCTGCCACGCGTACATCGCCTTCATAACGTGCGTCTTTCCTGTGCCATTCTCCCCTATGAGGACGTTGATACTTGGCGTGAATTCCAGCTCCACGTCAGCAAAAGCTGTGAAATTAATTAGGCGCAGGCTCTTATGGTAGGGGAATTCGCTCATTGTTGCTCCCATTATCTCGCTCGCCTCGTATCCTGTGGTCATCATCCCATATTGTGACACAGGACCTCCATACTGTTACGTCTAATTGCAGATCGGATACTATTAGACATTACCAGGCTGTGTACAATGCGTTTATTCTACGCGATCATTCTGCCGGACGACGTGCGTAAGCAAATTGCCCGCGTACAGAATCTGCTCAAGAGTCATATCGGAGTCCAGGGCGTCCGGTGGGAGCCTCCCGAGAAGCTCCACATCACAGTGCGGTTTCTTGGCGAGGTCGCACCTGGCCAGCTGGAGGCGGTGAAAGCTGCGGGGTTGGCTGTGGCTAGTGGAATCTCTCCGTTTTCGCTTTACCTTGGCGGACTGGGAACATTTCCTCAGAAGAGATCCCCGAGAGTGCTCTGGCTGGGGATTGAAAACGATGTTCAGGGTTATGAGCATCTCGTCCGGCAGCTGGAGCTTGAGCTTCGAACGCGCGGAATCGCCGCCGACCGCTCAGCTGGGAATGAGGCTCCGGAGCCCCATCCGCACATCACGCTGGCTCGCGCGAAAAGCCCGGAAGGCTCCAAAGCGATGTCGCGCAGCCTGGCGAAAAATATTTCTGAATACACAGACATAAAAGCAGTATTCTTCGTCTATAATATAGTACTGGTCGAAAGTGAATTGCTTCCGAACGGATCGCGTTACAGCGTCCTGGAAACCTTTCCACTGAGTGCCGGTTCTACTGCAATTGATCCATCCCCGCCCGCTGCCAGTTAGGCTGCGGCTCTGGGTCAAGCACATGTTTCATCGCCCTGCTACACCCGGCCGCGCCCTGCGGAAGTCGTGTAATGGCTCAAAACATGAGTTGGGGAAGAGTAACTACGCCGGGGGCCACTCGCGTACCCGCCACTTCCTGAAGCTGTATAGACAGGATCGTGGCAAATCTGCGCGTCGTTCGGGGCTGCAAATTACAATGCAGCGTGAGGACGGCGGCAGGTGGGGCGCCGCTGCGTCCTTCCGGAGACGTCCGATATGGACAAGAAAGGGACAGACTCACCGTGAGAACTGAAGAGACAGCCATTAAGGGCGATGGTAAGAAGGGCGCAGCTCCCCCTCCGGCCGTGGCAGCGAACGGAGCCGGATCTCTCGTTGATCCCAAGAAAGCGAAAGCGCTGGACATGGCGCTCTCGAACATCGAGAAGCAGTTCGGCAAAGGGAGCGTCGTTCGGCTCGGCCATTCCCAGCGACTGAACATCGACGCCATCTCGACCGGATCGATCGCGCTCGACATGGCGCTGGGAGTAGGCGGTATTCCACGCGGCCGAATTACGGAAATCTACGGACCGGAGTCTTCCGGCAAGACCACCGTTGCACTCCACTGTATTGCTCAAGCCCAGAAAAAAGGCGGCGTCTGCGCTTATGTAGACGTGGAGCATGCGATCGACCCCGAGTTCGCAAAGAAGCTGGGTGTCGACGTCGACAATCTGTTCGTATCGCAGCCGACAACCGGCGAAGAGGCGCTCGATATCATGGACGCCTTGATCCGCTCGAGCGCGATCGACATTGTCGTGCTGGATTCAGTGGCGGCGCTGGTGCCGAAGGCCGAGCTTGAAGGTGATATGGGCGACTCGCATATGGGCGTCCACGCGCGGCTCATGTCTCAGGCGCTGCGCAAAGTGGCAGGAAGCATCAACCGGACCAACACGTCCGCGATCTTTATCAACCAGATTCGCCAGAAGATCGGCGTTATGTTCGGCAACCCGGAGACCACCTCGGGCGGACTGGCGCTCAAGTACTACGCGAGCGTCCGCATGGAAGTGCGCCGCACCGAGACCGTGAAGAACGGCACCGAGCCTATCGGGGCGCGCGTCAAGGTCAAGGTCGTCAAGAATAAAGTCGCGCCTCCGTTCCAGCAGGCCGAGTTCGATATCATGTTCGACAGGGCGGCCGGACGATGGGGGATTTCCCGCGCCGGGTCGCTGCTGGACATGGGTGTCGATCTGGGCTTCATCGGAAAGAGCGGCGCCTACTTCTCGTTCGGGGACATCCGGCTGGGCCAGGGGCGTGAGAATGCGCGCTCCTTCCTGGAGGACAACGAAGCGCTTATGGACGAGCTGGAGAAGAAGATCCGCCAGAGCCGCGTCGAACCCGTCGTAACAGCAGCCGATCTGGAAGAAGAGGAAGAGGACGAATTGCCGGAGGTGTAACCAGGCAAAGTTTACAAAATGGTTTCGCCGCGCTTGAGGGCGCCGAACTGTCGGCGCCCTCAAGCACGTTTGTCCTCTCACCCTCATCACCTTATCACATTGCCCTCCCCCGAGTACTCTTTTCCACAAAGGCCCATTGGGACGCGGGCGCATGGAACGTACTGTGGTATAATGCGGCAACAGTTTGTGAAAAAAACTACGAAGTTTTACCTTGGCGCTTATGAGCCGGACTAATATACAACTGAACAGTATTCCAACTACGCAGCCGGAACCGGGCAAACCGCTGTTTACCGGTGACAAAGAGCGCTACGTCAAGAACATGTTCGCGGAGATCGCCGCGCGCTACGATCTGCTCAACGCCGTGCTTAGCTTTAACCAGCACAAGGCGTGGCGGCGCAAAGCGGTGCGACTCGCAGATGTACGCCTGGGCGAGCGGTGCCTGGATATCTGTACGGGCACCGGCGATTTCGCGGTCGATCTTGCGGCGGCTGTAGGGGCGTCCGGCAAAGTGGTCGGGTCAGATTTTTGCGAGCCGATGGTGCGATACGGGCTCGGCAAAGTCGGGCGAGCTCCCGGTGGTCCAATCTCCATGATGGTCGCGAATGCAGAGCGGCTGCCCTACCCGTCAAACAGTTTCGATGTCTGCACCGTCGGATTCGGGATCCGCAATGTAGCGCACATCGACCGCGCCATTTCGGAAATGGCACGCGTGGTGAAACCGGGCGGCAGAGTGGTCATTTTGGAGTTCAACCGCCCACGACAGGTCTGGTACAAGCCGTTTGTCGATTTCTATCTGTTTCGGGTGCTGCCTCGCATCGGCGGGCTTTTCAGCCGGAAAGAAGCCTATACCTACCTTCCGGAATCCATGAAGCAGTTCGTCTCCCGTGAGGAGCTCAGCAGCATCATGGAGCGTTCCGGCCTGCAGGACATTCACCTGCACGACTTGAATCTTGGGACCGTCTGCATTCACCTTGGCAGGAAGCCGCTGGAGTGAGGAAAGGCTCATGAGCGAAACTACCTATATCGAGGCGCCAGAGCGCAAGGCCATCGCTGAGAAGACGCAGCTTCGCTCGCCTGTCTGGTTCCTGGACTACGTGCGACCGGACCTCGAAGCAGTCGAAGCCAGAATGAATGATGACCTGGGCTCGGACGTCCGGACTGTCTACGCTCTCACCCGGCATATCCTCAACGCGGGCGGCAAGCGACTTCGCCCGGCGATGCTGGCGCTTTCGGCGCGAGCCATTGGGCCTGAGCTAGATTCTGGGCGGATCGCGACCGTCGGTGCGGCTGTTGAGTTCGTGCACATGGCAACCCTCGTGCACGACGATGTGGTGGATAACACCGCGATGCGCCGGGGCAAGCCGACTGCGAACGCGGTCTTCGGCAACGGCGTGGCCGTACTCAGCGGTGACTATATCCTTGCTCGCGCGATGCGGCTGCTCTCGATCGACGGAGACCTTCGGATCATTCGAACCGTCTCCGAGATTACCGTCGACATGAGCGAAGGCGAGGTGATGGAGATCGCCGCCACTGGCAAGCCGGACCTTCCGCTGAACGACTATCTGGAGATCCTGCGCAAGAAGACCGCTGTGTTCGTCGAGGGTTGCTGCCGATGCGGAGCGATTCTCGCAGGAGCGGAGCCGGAACTAGAGCAGGCGCTCGCGGACTATGGCTATCGCCTTGGGATGGCGTTTCAGCTCGCAGACGACCTCCTCGACTACACGGGCGATCCCTGCGTTACCGGCAAGCCTCGCGGCAGCGACCTGCGCGACGGCCGGGCGACGCTCCCATTTCTCCTCGGTCTGGCAGAGGCCTCGCCGCGCGAAAAGAAACGGCTCCTGGCTGCATTTGCGAACGCGAAGCTGGAAGATGAAGAGATCCTTGAGGTCTGCGACATCCTCGAGTCGCGCGGCGCCTTCGAGCGCACCCGCATCGCCGCGCGCGACCATGTGGAGAAGGCGGACTTCGCGCTCACGCTCCTGCCGCCTTCCGTCGCCCGCGACTGCTTCTCCGCCCTAACCGACTACGTGGTCCAGCGCGACCGATAACTCAGAACTTGTAGTTGACCTCGGCATAGCCGAAGCCTGAGTCGCGCTTGGTGAAGTTCGCTCCCACCACACCGCCTCCGTTTGCGTAGGCAGTATACAGGGTGATCGCGAGGGTCTTGTTCAGCTGATAATCGGCGCTGAGATCCAGCAGCGTCGCAAGCCCGCCTTTGCCGCCGCTTGGCCGCCCGGAGTATCCGAAGGCGCTGTTGTTGAAGGCGCCGCCGCCACTGTACCACAAGTCATTATTTTCCGCGAGGCGAAGAGCGTGCAAATCGCTTCGCAGTGTCAATTTGCTGCTGGGTTTCAAAATGACCTGCCCGAAAACGTCCTGAAGATTGGCTTCGGCGAAGAACGGGTACCGGGCGTAGCTGCGCGCGGTGGGTAGGATCGGGATGAACGTTCCGTGCTGGTTGTTGTTCGGGTTGCCGTCGCCGCTATAGCGATCATAGCAGAGTCGAATCCAGGGTTTCCACCCGCAGTTTGCAAACTGATAGCCGATCTCCGCGGCTCCCGCGAATGCGCCATGGTTTTCCAAACCCCAGTCGCCGATCTGCCCGGCAACCCAGACCATGACGTCCGCCTTGCCCGAACCGAGGTCCATCACGCGTGCATAATGGGCGCCGAGCGTGTGGATACGGATCGCGGTTCGGTCGCCGTTTCGCGCTGCGGCCGGTCGGTTGTCCGTCTTTATGTCTTTGTTCCGAACATCCTCATAGTAAATGTAGAATAGGCGCGCATCGCTCGCGCTCTTCTTGCTTACCCTGGGAAGCGTGTCGGCCAGATAGACGACTCGCACGTCCGAGAGTGAATCCCAGCCGTTCAGGTCGAATGCGCCGCGCGTAGGAAAGACTCCCATTAGGGTGAGATTTGATTTAGGAGTATTGTTGACGAACTGCGCGCCATCGAAGCTGCGGGTTACCATCGTGAATCCGAACGGGCCGATCAGCCGCTGACTGATGCGATTTTGCTTGATCCAGTTCAAGTTTGGGTCCGGCGATACCGTCTCCTGACCGTCGCTGAATTCAAACCGGC
>Ga0068855_100002315_pt1 | contig 23551 bp, 16 predicted proteins | sample KBSCornC52_FD_66592 | JGI IMG/M metagenome (GOLD analysis project Ga0068855, IMG submission 66592) | Corn rhizosphere microbial communities from Kellogg Biological Station, Michigan, USA - KBS Corn C5-2 | ecosystem: Host-associated > Plants > Roots > Rhizosphere > Soil ...
GCCGGTCCATTGGTCTGTCCCGTCAACGACCAACCTAGCCGCAGCACGGTCCAATGTCCGGCTGGCGGGGTCCAATGCAACTTACCTCCATCATCCAGGTTGGACGTGAGATCGATCACCCGATTGACGGGCACGATTGCGGCCTCGGGCGCGGCGGGCGTTGGTTCTCCGGCACCGCCGCCGGTCGACTGGAATCCCGCCTTACTCTCGAAGTGGTCGATCCGGGCGCCACCGGAGAACGCAAGCCGCAAGATCGCGAAGTGGTCGGGGGGTGTGGGCGGCGCACTCAACATGGGCGGCAGGTCGGGGAGTGGCGGTTGCGGGGGCGGCGCCATCAGCGTCACGCGGAACACCTTCGCCCGGGTAGCGGTGAACGCGTAGGTACGCTCGGGCGCCGGAGCCTCGCTGTGATCCGCCTTCGCTCGCACCAGTGTGCGCAACGGTTGACCTTCTGTTTCCGCGGCTTCGATGGTGACATCCGCCGGAGCACTCAAGCCAAGTGTCAAAGCCGACAACATGGTCGCATGTGGGTAGGTCGCCTGAATCCATGCGCTATCTGAACCCGTCCGCAGTGGTAAGCGCACCGCCTCCGACAAATCCCCGGCTCGTAACGCACTCAGATCCAGAGTGCCCGCGCTGGTGGTCCACCGGGCGTCCCCAACTGCGGTCTCGGCGACGGGGGTCGGAAAGGCAACGACCACGCTGTCATGATAGATCTCCTCCTTCAATTCTTTCGCCGATGCTCCCCGTGCCGCTCTCTTGACGCCCAGAAACGGTCCTACGGTCGCCGGCGGGCGCGGTAGCAAGCCATCAAACCTGCGCCCTCCTTCGAGCTGCAGCTCGCTCCAGACATACTTCTTCATCCCATGCTCGGGAGCGACCCAGGTACCGCCGGTTTCACTCCATCCGGGTGAGCCGGCGATGGTGACAGTCATCCCGTCCTGTCGGGCCATGAGAGTCGCCTCGCGAAAAATCGACTTCCAGCGCTCGCTCATGAAGTCGATCGGCGGCTCGATCACGTGCGGCTCGAAAAGGCTTCCCGCGAAGATGTGTACGCCTCCGACCCCCACACGCTGCATCCACTCGAGATCGAGCTTTGCTCCCTGCGAACTGACATTGCCGTTCATCCAATGCCACCATACTTGGGGGCGGGCGGATTGCGGCGGGTCACGAAAGCCGCTCAGCAGTGCGTCCTCGGCGGACGACTGCTCCGACGCGCCCATTACGGCGGACGTGCCAGAGCCGATCGCCATTGCCAGGACTGCTGCCAACGGGCCCAGCAGTCGACTCGATAGCTTGTGCATGATCAGAACGCGGCGTGCACACCCAACTGAAAAAACCGGCCCACTGTGGTGCCGTTGCCCGTACCATCCGGCGTGTTGCCACCGGTGATGTTCTCGAACGCCGGCTTCTCGTCGCCAATGTTGTTGATGTTCAATGCGAACGAGAGATCCTTCACCCAACTGGCGGTGGTGGGCACCCTGTAGGAGAACAACAGGTTGACCGGGTGGAAGGAGCCCACCCAGGTTTGGCCGGGCTCGGCGGCCGGAAAACCGCTCGAGTAGTTCATGACGGCCCGCGCACTCAGTGCGCCAGTCGTCATGCCCACCTGCGCGCTCGCCAGGAGGCGGCTGATGTTGTTACCCGCCGTGAACATGGTGACGCGCGGCCCACCTATCGCCTGACTTTGCTGACTGAGCACATAGGTGCCGGCAAAACCGGCCGTCACCACGCCAAACGGAACCGATTGCTTGTAATTCAAGTTGAAATCCACGCCCTCGATATATTCGTTGCCGAGATTGGTCCGCTCGGCATTGAGTATCGCGTAGGGTGTCGTTGCCGGATTGCTGTAGAGCTGCGCGAGACTCGGGCCCTGGACACGCTCATTGCCAATGATGGCCTGGGCCTGCGCCAGGGTGGGGTTGACGACGTATTGAGTCGGGAAAGTGCTGAAGTAATACGCCCCAGCATAGAATGGGAAGATGTTGATGAGGTGATCGACCTCGGTATTCCAGTAAGTCAAGGTCAGCGTCGTAGAGGGCAGCCAGCTCGGGCTGAAGTCCGCGCCAAAGGTGTAGGTCTTGGACGTCATCGGCTTCAAGTCCCTGCCACCACCGGCCAGCAGGATCGTGGGACGCGTGGTGAAGGGGCCCGGACCGAACGGACTGACCGAGAAGACCTGGGCCCGAAAGTCCACCGACCCGGCAAGGTCCGCAAGACTGGGTGCCACGAATGAGGTGCCGTAGGTCGCGCGGATAGTCAGATCGTCGATGGGCTTCCAGTTGAGCCCGTATTTCGGATTCGTCGTACTGCCGAATTTGTTGTAATGGTCATACCGGCCTTCCAGATCAACGGTCAGTGCACGCACCCCGGTGATCGCGTTGGGGTTGCCGACAATGGGCACCAGCAGTTCACCGAAAGCGGCCGAAGATCGCAGACTGCCGCTCGAGGTCGCCGCCCCGGCCCGATTCCCGATCGGCCCATCGATCTGAATGGCCGACTCGGTCTGATTCTCGTACTGCGCCCCTACCGCCAGTCGGGCATCCCCGCCCGGCAGATGCACCGCCGTGCCCTGCGCCACTGCCCGCACCTCATAGAGATTCTGAGTGTTGGAGGCATATTGCTCGTAGTGCAGGATGGAGTCGAGCAGGGCGGGACTGGTCTGCGCGACGTTATACGGATCCAACGCCGTCGCCAATGTCGTTCCGGCCAGTGCAGCCGCATCCGCGGCGGGATTGAGCTGCGGCGAATGCGCAGTTGTTGTACTGCGACCATAATTCAGGAGCGTCGTCAGATCCCAGTCGCCCCCCAACTTGAATTTCAACTCAGGCGTCACGCCACCTTCACTGATCGAGGTCCGATCGATGATGGACTGGCCGGCCGCGGGCTCATAACTGTAATGAACCGTCTCGCTCGTGGCACCGCCGACTGGAATGAAATATGGATTGGTGTTGGCAATGGTTCCACTGGAGGTGATCTGCGGCCCCCGACTGTTTGTTTCTCGATGCGTGTAGTAGGCAGTGGCGTCAAACGTGATGGCGTCCGACAGATCCTGGGTGAACGCACCGAACACACTATTTTGTGTCTCGGATGGAAACAGATCCGTCACTTTGTCCTGGTCGCAAAGGTTCTGGGTATTGGGCGCCAACCCGGGCAGCGCGTAGTTGACCCCTGCGGCTGAGACATTCCCCAAGGGACAGGTGGTGACCCGGTGATCCGTACCGCCGAAGGGCACCAGGTACTGGGAGAAGTAATCGCGATTGGCGCCAAACAGGTTGGATGCATTGCGATAGGAGTATGATAGGAGGAACGAACCGCTCCCCCAGTCATGACCGCCGGTGATATTGACATCGCCCGCGTGGTATTGGTCCGCCAAGCCAAAGTGAGCGTCGGTTTCGATGCCCTCCATGCGCTTGCGGGTGATGAAGTTCACGACACCCCCTACGGCATCCGCGCCGTAGATTGCCGATCCGCCGTCAGCGAGCACCTCGACGCTTTGCAGCACTGCCGGCGGCAGGATGCCGGCATCCGGGGTAGTCTGTAAAATACCGCCGCCAACCACATCGTGCCCATCAAACAGTACGAGGGTGGTGTTGCCACCCGCGGCACCAATGTTGTGGATGTTAGGACGGACGATGGTCAATCCAGTGACGCCGCTCCTCGCGTTTTGCACCTGGTTGAAGGAGCTCGTAAGGGCGGGAATCGTCGAGAGGAGGTCCTGCGTCGAGACGACGCCGGAGTCAATGATGTCCTGGCGGTTCACAGTGACCACTTCAGTACCTACCGGCGCAATACCCCGGATCAGCGTGCCGGTGACCACAATCTCCTGCAGCTCATCCTTGGTGGCCTCCGGCGCGTTGGCCGCCTGCTCCTGAGCGCACGCCGCCCCTGCCGCGGCCAACGATCCACACAGCGTAAAGAACCCTGCGATTCGTCCCCAGATTCCACGATGCTTCACGTCTTTGTCTCCCCTGATGTCAATGGCAGCGCTCGGTGGAGCGCCGGCATCAGACATACGCGGCGACGGTTCGGCCTGGTGGGCCGAACCTTCAGGGGATGCGGGACGGGATGACTCGCTCGCGGGCAACTTTACGATCGCGATGGTTCGTTCGTTGATGAACCTGAAACCAAGTCCAGTGCCCCTCAGCAACTGCCGCAGGGTGTCTATCACCGTCAGACCCGCATCGGCGCCTGGCGTAACCACCCCTGCAGTCAGGTCGGCTCGATAGATAACCTGGTAACCCGTCGCGTGCGAGAAAACATCCAGGGCGTCCGCAAGCTGTTGCGGTGGTAACGCTGTTGAGAATCCCGCAGCCTGCGCATTGGAAATCGCCAAAGACGTTACCAATGCAGCTGTGATCCACGGCAATGCCCGACGCGCACGGCGTCGACCCATCGTTCCGCCCCCCCTCATTCGCAGCTCATGCTCTGATTGCGAGCACTAAAGACTGAAATTCACCGAAAATCGGGCACCTCACTTTTCGATGGATTGCAGATAACCGGCGGCGCCGTCCGTCTGTAGTGTTATTTATGCCCGCGCGAAAGATGAACATTTCCGTCGGTAGGCGTACTGACTTGCACCGCCTCCACGGCTCCGAGATAGGCCACCAGGGAGTCCGGATCGCTGGGATCAAAGGTCCCGCTGATGCGCAAACCTGCCAACCCGGGATCGTCAATCACCAGTCTCTGCGGGCGGTAGCGATTGAACTCACCCACGACCTCGGCGAGTGTTTTATCGCGAAACACCAGGCGATGCTCTGTCCAGGCCTTGACCGACTCGATCGAGGGACCCACATCGGGCTCGATGCCCTTGCTAGTCACCGCAGCACGTTGGCCAGCGGCGAGCTCGAGTCGAGCCTGTCGGCGGCTGCCGATCTCAGCACTTCCGGTAGAACTTGCGGTACCAACGGCGCTCAACGGCGGCTGCGGATCGCTCGTGCCACGCTCGCGTAACTCGACCCGACCCTCGATGACGGCAACCTGAGTGCCCTCTTTGGCCATCGCCACGTTGAAAACTGTGCCCAAGGCGCGAATCGTCGCATCGGCGGTCACGACCACGAAGGGCCGGTGCGGATTCCTGGCGACCTGGAAACGAGCCTCGCCGCGAATGAGATCGATGTCGCGATGCTGCCTTCCAAGCCGGACTCGCACCTGGGAGTTGGTGTTGAGAAACAGGACGGAGCCATCCGAGAGAGTAATGCTGCGCTGCTCACCGACGGCCGTTGTGAGCTCAGATCCGCGGCGGGACAGCGCGATGCCCGCCCATACAGCCAATCCCACCAGGAGCGAAGCAGCTATCCCCACAGCAAACCTCCGTGTCGCGCGCCGAGACACCCGCCTGGTGTCCAGAGGGGTATCAGCTCGCGCCGGGACGAGCGGCACCACCCGACGCTGCGCCTGTTCTGCGCGCGCTGCAGCGATTAGATCTTCCAGATCATAACCGCGTGAGCCCCTCACCCCGAGCGTTGACCACAGGGTTGAGACTTCGAGGAACTCCTGCACGTGCGCGGGCGAGCGCGTCAGCCACTCGGCAAACGCTGCCGGGTCGACAGCCTTACCTTGCTTGTCGCGAAACTGCAGAAACCACTCGGCAGCTTCGGCTGCGATGTGCTCATCGCCTAGTCTGCGATGCTCCATAAGAATCTAACGAAACGCCTTCAAGTGAGTACGACAGTGTTGTAGCGCCTGCGACAGGTACTTTTTGACCATGCTCGAGGAAATGCCAATCTGCTCCGCGATCTCGTCATACGTCATGCCCTCGTTCCGGTGCAATAGCAGAACCGCCCGGCAGGTGGGCGACAACTGTCGCAAGACCGATTCCAAACGGTCCTGGAGGGCCAGAGACTCCGCATCGCCGCCGATCTGGGGTGCCGCCTCGGCGTGCTGCACGCGGTACTCGGACGACCAGCGCAGCATTCCACTCAAATCCTCACGACGCTTGAGCTCGAACTCGTAGAGAACATTCGCGGCGATCCTATAAAGATAAGGCATGGGATCCCGGATCAAGTCCTTACGTTCGATCCGCAAAAGCCGAACGTACGCCTCCTGCGCAATATCGCGCGCATCCGCAGATGTGCGAACGCGCCTCGATATGTAGCGTAAAAGATCATCGCCATGATCCTCGGCCAAACGCTCGACCAATGGATCAGGCGGGCTTTGATTTCGCCGGCTCAACCGTCCCCCTCCCCGTCCTCAAGGTGCATAGACTGCTTTTCCACTGAAATCGGGCACCTGGGTTTCGATATGAGACCTCACCCGGGCATCGCGGCAGGTTCTGCCGTCGATCATCACCAAGAGTGCAAGATGCGCTGCACGGCCCAGAACAGGCCCACGGCGGCGATGGCCAGTGAGCACGGAATGGCAATCCCACGCCGAAACCAGGCCCGATTGCGGAACCATCCTACCGCCAGAAAGGCCAGTGCAATGATGAAAAGCTGTCCCAGGTCGACACCGAAATTGAAGCCGACTAGCGCGACAATGAAATCGCGCTTCGGAAACGGGATATCGCTCAGGCTGCTGGCGAAGCCGAGGCCGTGGATGAGGCCGAATCCAAACACGATAGCCAGGCGTCCGGGGCCCAACTTCGGCTTCAGCACGTTTTCGATGGCAATGAAGGCGATCGAGAGGGCGATCGCCGGCTCCACGTAGCGGCTCGGCAGGCTGAAGACGCCATAGGCGGACAAGAAGAGCGTGGTGGCGTGGGCGACCGTGAAGACGGTCGTCTGCGACAGGAGCTTGCGCCAGGTGATCCCCAAGAAGAACAGGCCGAGCACGAAGAGGATATGGTCGGCGCCCTCCGGGACGATGTGACGGAAGCCGAGCCGCAGGTACAGGGCCAGCTGCCGTGTCCATGAAAGGGTATCCGGGTTGAAGGCGGGCGCGACCTCAGGAGCGATCCGGGGAAGATTGGGCACCTTTCCGGCCCACGCGAACGGATCGCTCTCGTGCATGCCCTCCTCTATCCACCGGGTGACGGACACCCGCGCGGCGGGTATCCGCACGGTATAGGCCACTGGGTAGTCCACCTCAGCACCGAGCGGAATGATCAACTTGAGAGGAGCAGTGCTCGCCGGCAACGCGGCCACGAATGTCAGCGTCGAGAGCTTGCTCATCGACGCATCGAGATAGTCGGCTTTCTGTGCCTGCAGCGCGGAGAAACCGCGGAACACCAGTTGCAAACGCTGTTGACCGACAAACAACCGCAGGTTGTCGACAACCCGCGGCACGATCCGCTCGATGTCCTCCTGCCGCCGCTCAGGCGCCTCAGTCGCAACCTCGTAGTAACGCTGCGGTGTACCGAGTAATAGAGTGAGATCGATATCGATCTTCACGTCCACGGCGTCGGCATGCCCAAAGGATACGAGCACCTGGGTCATCATCATGGTGTGCGCCCCCGCGAGCGGGGACGCGCACACCATGAAGAAAGCGGACAGCCATCTGCGCATCAGTCAGCCGACGTCTCACCAGACAATCGGCATCGTCTTCCCGGTTTGTAGCAGGACCAGTCCCGACGGATTACCCGGATACGGCACGACCAGGCGCCAGGTGAAGGGGCTGCAGGTGATCATGGCGAAAATGACTCTCCGCGGAAAGCCCGGCGCCCCGATCCACTCCATGGCATCCGACTTCGCGTAGAGATCCTCCATGCTCGCCGCGGCGTCTGCGACCGGCCTGCTCGTCATGAGCCCACCGATCTCCAGGCGCATTTCGGCGGTCACTTTGCCACGGTCGACCAACACGATGCCGCCATTGATTGCAGCGATGCGGTTGACCGCGATGGCCATCGCCTCATCGCTGGTGCCCACCACGGTGATGTTATGAAGATCGTGCGAGACCGAGGTGGCCACCGCGGAATTCGGGGTTTTCGGCCCGAGTCCCGTCCAGAACATCTTGCCGAGCTGCGCTTTGCCGGTGTAGCGGTCGACGATCGCCACCTTGACGATGTCGTGCTCGATATCCCGTTGGACCACTCCATCGATCACCTCGAGGGTGGCCGTCTGCTGCTCCGGCTCGGTGTAGTTTGGAGCCTGGATCGCTGCAGTCACCGTCGTTTTGCCGGCCGGTGCCAGGATCTCGAAGTCCTTCGCCGTCAGCTTGCGTCCGATGTTGATGGTGTTCGTCGCCCAGGATGGCCAGGCAATCCTGGGGACGGGCAGCAGGTACTTCCCGTCCTTCGCGGCAAGCTGCCCGTTCGCGAACACATACTTTATTGAGACATCCTTTACAGAGGACAGCAGGACGACATCGGCATAACGACCGGGAGCGATCGAGCCGACGAGGGACTCCATGTGGGCGTGCTTGGCCGGATTCAGGCTCGCCATCGCATAGGCGGCTTCCGGGGGCGCACCCATCTTGATCGCGAGCTGAACGTGAAAGTTCATCGTTCCCTGTTTGATGGTATCCGCGACGTTACGGTCATCGGTCACGAGCGAAATGTTCGACCAGTCCTTTAGGCCATTCTTCACGAACAGCGGCACGGCACGCTCGATGTTTTCGTCGCGCAACTGCAGGAACAGCCCATGGCGCAGCTTTTCCCAAGCCTCTTCCGCCTTGCGCGTCTCGTGGTCACTCGTGAGACCGGTGGCGGCGAACGCGTTGATCCGATCGAGGTCCCACAGGCCGGCGCCATGACCATCGATCACGCCGCGCGTATCGCGTGTGGCCTGAATGTCTTCCCAGATACGCTGATAGCCCGGATGGTTCGGCTCCGACACCGCGGGCCAGTCCATGACTTCATCGAGTCCCTGGACCTCGAGGCTGCCCTTGATGTTGTCGGCAATTTCCTTATACGCGTAATTTCCACCTCCCACCTCGAACGCGGAAGGCGGTGTCGCCGAACCCAGGGCCGTAAAAATCTTCAAAGGGCTGCCGTGGTGCTCCGAGGTCTCCCAGAATTCAACATTGTGAGCGCCGCTCACGTTGGAGAACTCGTGTGAGCCTTCCGAGGTCCAGGTGTTGCCCAGGGGAATGACGAGGGCGGCCTCCCACTCCGGCGACAGCATGGTGCTCTCGATGTGCTTGTGGGACTCCCCGAAACCCGGCACGGCCCACAGACCTCTGGCGTCGAAGATGTTGGAGCACTTTCCCTTCCACTCGCCGCTGGGTCCGACCCAGGCAATCCGCTTGCCACGCACTACGATGTCCTGATTCTGCTCCCACATGAGCGTGAAGACATTCAGCACCGAGGCACCACGAATGATGAGGTCGGCCGGCTCCCTGCCGAGCGCTACCTGCACCAGGCTTTGGCGGATTTTTGTTTCGTCGTTGAAGGCAATCGGGTGCGTCACCTTGGTCGCGGTGGGAATCTCGCCACCCGCCGCGGCCAGCACCCGGGTGCAGTAGACTGCAAGGATGACCAGCGCGGCGAAGCGCCTGCAGGATGTCATGGGCACTTTCGTCATCTCGTTAGAACCGGTATGTCGCGTTGACCTGGAAGTGGAAGGGCAAGGCCGCCGTAATGAGGTCGTTACCCTCGGGGCCGCCTTCGGGAATCCAGTTCTTGCGGTTGGTGATGTTGTATAGATTCGCGTGGATCGCCCAGCGGGTGGCCTCGTAGAAAAGACCGCCGTCGAGGGTGTACTGCGTGGGAATCTTCACGTTACCCAGGTATGAGGTGGTCATAGGCCCGGTGACGACCAGTCCCACACTGGCACCGACTCCCAGGTCCGTGCGGTACTTGGCGAAGCCGCTGAACAACTCGCTCGGGACGCTCGGCACGTGAAAGCGCCCGGGGGGTAGCGGATCGAAGTTCGGGCTGCCGATGCCGGTCCCATAGGGCGCGGCGAAGGTGTCGTAGACGTTTTCGGTGAACGCCGAAAGACCGTTACTGTTCGGATACCAGGCGTCCAGGTAGCTGTAGGCGGCGGTCGCCGAGAAGTTCTTGTTAGGCTGGTAGTTCGCCTCGAGCTCGGCCCCAAGCGTTTCGACGTTGCTGGTGTTGTTGAACTGGTCGGTCTGCCCGCGCTTCTGAAAGTAGGCCGCGCTAGTCAGATAGAGCGTGTTGTCGAGAAACGCCATCTTGGAGCCGGCCTCGTACAGCCAGTTCTTGATGTGAAAGTCGTTCGAGGCCAACCGGTCGCCGGTGAAAGCAGCGAAACCGCCGCCCGTGGTCGCGACCGGAGATTGGTTGTAATCCACCGTGGCGTAAAACGTATTCCACGAGGCTGCCTTGTACGTGAGGCTGACGTCCACAGCTGCCTCGCCCTGCGTCGTTGTCGCATGCGCGGCTGTCAATCCGGGCGGGGGCAGCGGGTCCGTGATGCTCTCGTGAATCGCATCTACGCGTACGCCGCCGAGCACGCTCAGCTTGCTCGTCAGACTATAAATATCCTGGAAAAAAAGGCCGATCTGGTGCGAATTCTGCTGCTGGGTGTTCGCGATCGAGTTGGGAAACTCCGCGCTGTCATAGGTGGCGCCCGGGGTGGCGAACTGGTGCGCATGTCCCGGTACCGGCAGAACGCCAAACAAGTTCGTCGTGATCGGAAAGTTGGCGGGATTGCTCGTGAGGTCGGTCGCGTTCAAGTACTCGTTGAAGAAGTCGCCGTAGGCGAGCACGTGCATGAAGCGGTAGGCGACCCCGGTGATGAACTGGTTATCGGTCCATTTACCGCGCAACTCGAAGCGATCCTCGAAGTTGTAGGATTCGTCGATATTGTTGTAATAACGCTGCGCGTACTCGAGCTGCAGCTGGGAGTAGTCCTCGAAATACGCCTTGTTGGCGATGGTGAGGTGGTCGGTGATGAGGTCGGTGACATCGAGCTGGGCCTGGAAGTTGGTGCCCTGATCGTGATCGGTGGGTGCCACGAGCTGCAGGGTGCGGTTGATCGGCACGACGCCGCTCACATTGACGACGGAAAGGAAATTGCGCGGGTCCTGTCCGGGACCCGTGAACGGACTGACCCCGGTCCCTTGATAATAGAGGCCGTCGTCGATGAGCTGCTGGGTCGGGCGGTTGATGCCGGTATTCTCGGTGTAATGCGCGCTGTAGAATTCACTGTTGAAATCGATCGTCAGCTGGGAATTCGGCAGGTAACGTAAGGCAATATAGATGTCGTTCGAGTGGTCGAAGCCGTACCGGTAGTAGCTGCCGGAATACACGCCCTCGTAGCTCAGGCGGTATGCGAGCTGATCGTTTATGGGGCCGCTGACATCGAGCGAAGCCCGGCGGTTGTTGAAGTCGCCCGCGGTGAGCGTGGCGGTTTCGTGCTGGCCGTCGAAGTACGGACGCTTGGTCACCAGGTTTACATAGCCGCCGACGTTGCCGGTCGGGCCGTAGACGACATCCGCCGGACCCTTGACGATGTCGAATCCCTCCACCGAGTTGAAGCTCAGTGGCTGGCCGTCGTTGCGCGGTGTTCGCAGCATGCCGTTCTGAAAGACCTCGGCAGACTGACCCCGCAGGAACGGCACGTTGGGACCGCCGAACTGGTAGTTGGTGTAGGCGCTGGAAACGATCTTGACGAAATCGGTGACATCGACGATCGACTCGTCGCGGATCTGCGCGAGATTGATCTCGGTGACCGACCGGGGCGTGTCCAGAACCGACATCTCGAGTCCCAACACCGAGCTCACCCGGCGCTGCAGCGGGCTCACCTGGTCCTCGAGCGAAACACCGCGTACCACGACCTCCTCGAGTGAGTCGGAGTTGGCGGCTCCCTCCGTAGCTGCCGCGTCGGGTGCCGCGCTCGCGCCGTAGGGCGCGGCCGCGACCAGACAAGAGGATGCGACCAGACCGAGATACCTAGGTGATGTGTTGGTCATAGTAATGACCGCTCCCACGCCGGCATGCGGCGGCTGATTGAATTGTTATGAGATTGGTTGGCGCGCCCCCGGCAGAAGTGATGCGCGACCGACACGTATCAGGGAGAGGCGGAGCAAAGGCCATGCCAAGAATGTTCCCCGGGCGCCACGATGTCGCGTCGGCGCAGCGCTGCCCTGCTTTTATGGCGGTTTCAGCAAGGCATCCAAATGCCGTCGCGCCTCGCCGGATGCCACCAGGCGTATAACGAGTGCACACTGTTCGAGCCACCCTTGGCGGCAGTGCACTCCAATGGGGCCAGACGATATGTCATGATTCGCCCAGATCGCGCTGCTCCAGCTCGTCGCGCGCCTGGCGCATTTGCTGATTCTGCTCGGCAAAGCTAACTGCGAGGCTGTCGGCGCCCACTGCTCAATCGAGCAGATCGATCGTCACCTTCCTACACAGAGTGCTCTCACGACGCCCACCGGCTCCGTAGGGACTCGGGAAATTGCGGAGGCGCTGGCGTTGAGCCGATGCGAAAGAGAGGGTCGGTGCGCATGTCAGGCGTATATCCGCCCCCCAAGCGCTCCTTCGACGACCTCGAGATTGTTCTGGATCATGGTCAGCGGAGGCGCATGAGACAAACAGCCCCGATGCGTCGCCGCGGCCTCCCGAATGGCCTGCAACATCTCAACTTGAGTTCTTTGGGATCCGCCGACTGGCCCGGCGCCAGATAGGCACCGATGAGATACGGATAGTTTGATTGCCACACTGAATTGCGCGGCGCATCCGCCGACGCCGACCAATCCAGATGAACTAACGCGACGAATTAAGAACCGGCGCTCTTGCCGGCGCTCGACCCCCGATGACGGGAGACGCTCATCCGCGACGTGCGAGCTTCGATCTCGGGCCAGCGCGCCGCTCGGCAGCTATCTCCCCGAAAATGCCCCGGCCACGGGAAGCACAAGTGGACATTAGAAGATCATTAGAAAATCCGCGGCGCGCCGATTTACGACCCGTGTCTCTAAGCCGTTGTTTACAAAGGCCTCCGAGGCCGATGTCATGGCATTAGACCATCCAGAGCGGCGGCCTGGCCGCACTTGATTCCCGCCCGCCTTGAGCCGCGCGCCTGATCCGGATCGTCCATGTCCAGATAGAACGCATTGATAGGCGATGCGGCAGGTTGCGCGACGCTTCGAGCGACAACAGCAGATTCAGCGAAGCTCTGTGTCGATAGCGCGCACCCACACGCCTCGACGGCATCGGCTGCCTTTTGTGCAGCTTGGAACGCTATGAAGACTGGCGGAGAGAGACGTCTTCGAACCCCCGGGAGGGAGCCGAATCAGTAAGGCCCAGAACCGCCGACATCTCGAATGTCGTGCCAGGAACCCAAATGATCCCAACGGTGCACGTCGGTCGGAACCCATGAGCCGGATTGCGGTCTCGGGCAGGGGTCGTTCGCGCATAACGAAGACGCGGCGACCGCGTTGACGAACTACGCCACGTCGGCGCCCGGGGGCCGTTTCACGGCCCGGTTTTTGCGGCAAGATGAAACCCGGGACCTGTTCTTTGGAGCCCTCCGTGACCGAACGATTCTGCGGACCATCGCCCAACGGCTGGGATCTTGTTCACGCTGCGTGCCTGGCCTTACGAACCTGCGACGAAGGGCTTGCCGATGAAATCCGGTTGAGTGCCCAGGGAGGCCACGTTGGAATCGCGGCCAACGACGAGGATTACGTTCTCTCCTGGTGCGCCACGACGGGTTGGAAATCTAACCTTCCTCTAGGGGACGCGCGTCGTACCCTACTCGACCTCTACCTGCCGATCACTGGAGTCCGGCCAGACCACGCCATCACGATCGGGCATCTCGGACAAAGTCTGGATGGATTCATCGCCACCTTGTCGGGCGACTCCTTCTATGTCACTGGTTCGGAGAACATCCTGCATCTCCACCGGTTGCGCGCGCTGTGCGACGCGGTGGTCGTCGGCGCAATGACGGTCCAACAAGACAACCCCCAGCTGACCACCCGTCTCGTGCAGGGCCGCAATCCCCTCCGCGTGATCCTTGACCCGCAAGGCAGGCTGCCGCCGACTCTGCGTGTCTTCTCAGACGCGGCTGCCCCTACCCTGCGAGTCTGTGCCCGCGGAGCTGCGGGAGTCGCTCAGGCCAGAAGTCGGGGGGAAGACGTTTTGGAAATAACTACCAACCGCGGGCGGTTCGACCTGCAGGAGCTGGTGGCGCAATTGCATACGCGAGGCTGCTGGCGGGTACTCGTGGAAGGCGGCGGAATCACCGTCTCATCTTTTCTGGAAGCCGGGTTGCTCGATCGCCTGCACGTGGCGGTCGCCCCATTGCTGATCGGAGACGGCCGCCCTGCGATCCGGCTCGCAGCCCGACAGCGGTTGAAGGACTGTCTGACCGTCCAGCCGCGCATCTACCGCACTGGACTGGACATTCTGTACGACTGCGATTTGCGTGTAACTACGCCTCGGTCTGCCACGGAGGATTCGGGCGGCGTACACCGCATCATCTAGCGTTCACCGCATCGAGAGTTTTCGCCGCCTGCAAACAGGCCTCAGGCCAACGCGGCAGTCGGTTTCGTGCGGCGCGGGCGCCCTCCACAAGAGCTGCGTAGGCGTCGCTGTCGGTCAATACTTCAGACAGGGCTGTCCTGAGACTGTTGGGATCACCGGGCTCGACGATGCGCCCGGCCTCCGGTAATACCAGATCCGGAATTGCACCAGTTCTGGTGGCAACGACGGGCAGTCCGTGGGCCAGCGCTTCGGCGACCGCCATTCCGTACCCCTCATAGTGGGTTGGCAACACGAACAGGTCGGCCGCCGCAAAGCACTCCTCCAACGCGAGACCGTCGAGCTCCCCAAGAATGCGGACTCGCTCACCGAGAGCCACGCTCTGGATCTGGTGGCGCAGTGCCTGCGCGGTCTGCGGGCTTCGCTGCGTGCTGCCGACGCAAACCAACTGCCAAGGGAGGTGCCGCAGGCCAGCCAGCGCTTCGATCAGCACTGCATGGCCCTTGCGAGGCGTGATGGTGGCGACACACAGGAGCTGAAGTGCCCCCGGTTCGACCGCCGCTCTCACACGCCCGGCGAATGCTTGGCTCCCCTTGGCCAAGGACGCTGCATCCGTACCCGGCTCAATCACCGAGACGCGAGCTGGATCCACCGCGTAGCGCTCGAGTGCCGCGCGCGTAAATTCGCTAGTTACGATCACATGACGCACCCACCGCAGTGCATTCTGCTCTGACTCCTGGAGCTGTGCTGCAACGTGGGGCGCAAGACCGGTCTCTAGCGCGAGAGGATGGTGAATGAGCGCGATCAAACGCAACCGCAAGCCATGGCTGGCAAGCACCTCGGGCATAGCCCCAAGCGCGAGCCCGTCAATTATCACGAGCTCGTCAGTCGCGATGGACGCCAAAATGCCAGCGGCCTCCGCCAGTGTCTCACGCCCTGGAAATGGGAAGCCGTAACCTAGAGACCGAACGGCCACCCGCCAGCCCAACACGCGTAGACCCTCGAGGAGCCGCCGATCATAGTGATAGCCGCCCGTTGCCTCCGTCAGGCTGCCCGGCGCCAGAAAGTGCACAGTCCGTTGGCTCACCGGGTTGTGAGCTCACCCTCGAATGCAGCCCAGGCCACGTGTGACTCGTGCAACGTGACACGCATCGACTGGATGGCGCGCGCTGACGGGCCAAGTTGGCCATCGCCAACTTTCTGCGCCATGCGATCGAAGACGACTCGAGCGAGGAACTCGGTCGTCGTGTTTTTTCCCTTGAACTCCGCTTCCTCGTCGAGATTGCGGAAGCTCAGCGCGGCGAGGACCTCGCGCAAGGACTCTCCTGCACGACCGATATCGACGACGATGCCATCCGCGTCGAGATCACGACGACGAAACTCGACATCGACCACATACGTGGCGCCGTGCATGCGTTGAGCCGGACCAAACACGGAGCCCGATAAACTGTGGGCGATCATGATGTGATCGCGAACGCAGACGGTGTACATCGGATACTCCTGCATTCAATCATAGACAACACGATGCATGATGACATCGCCCGCTCCGCGAGCCAGCTCAGCCATCGATGCCGGCAGATCGGCAAAGCGACCCTCGCTGTTCACCAGCACGTCGAGCTCGGAGGCTGCGAGGAGGGAGAGTGCAAGCCGCAGCCGCCGACCATGAGTCCAGCGAGCACGCCGGGAGGGCGCAACGGATCCGACCTGGGAGGCTTTGAGTGTCAACCTTCGGGAGTGGAACGCGCCTCCCAGCGGCAGCCCGACGGGACGATCCCCATACCAGCTGAGCTCGAGGATCGTTGACTCAAATCCTGCCACTGCCAGGGCGAGAGCGAGCCCTGCGGGGGAACCGCTGACATGTATAACAACGTCGGCTTCTGAGCGCGCCGCAGTTGGGCACGCGAACCGAACTCCCAGTGATGATGCTATCGCACCACGCGCAGGGTTGGTGTCAACGAGCTCAACGTCGCAACCAGGTATGCGCGCCGCAAGCCAGGCGACGAGACATCCTACGCTTCCCGCTCCAATTACCGTCACCCGATCACCAGGCCCCAATTCTGCGTCCCAGACGGCATTTACGGCGGTTTCCAGATTCGCGGCGAGCACGGCCCGGGCTGGCGGAACGGCATCGGGAACTGGATGGGCCTCACTCGCCTCTATGTGGTAATGCGCTTGGTGGGGATAAAGACAGAAGACCATTTGCCCCACCCGTTCTGCGGGACCGTCCTCGATCAGGCCTACACTGGCATAGCCATACTTGACCGGCGCGGGGAACTTACCCGCCTGAAAGGGTGCACGCATGCGCTCATATTCGGTGGGTGGCACGTGGCCGTTGAATACAAGCGACTCGCTGCCTCGGCTGACTCCGCTGTAAAGTGCTCGTATCCGGAGCTGGCCGGCGCTGAGCGGCGCCAGCTTTTCACTCCGCAGCTGCGAGCTGCCTGGCCCGGTAATCCAGAACGCGAGAGTTTCGTCCGCCAAATCGCTCATGCGTAAATCGTCGACATCATTAGTACTTTGGTCGCTGGGACGGCCCGCTATCACCCGGCTCGAATACCGGTCTTTGTTCCAGAGCGCGGTAGCAGGAATCGTGGCGCCGACCGTCGTGGCCGTGATCGCTTCGGCTTGCGCCGCAAATTACCTCACACTGAGCGCCTGGCTTCCAGCGCGCCTGCTGGGAGTGGTGGGCCTGGCCGCGGCTTGCATCATACGGGGGTTGCCATCCCACAGCCCTCACGCTTGCTTTGGCGCAGCCAACAGGACGACGGTCGCCCGCGGAGTCCTGGTGGCGTTTCTGGCCACTCTTCTGTTCGAGCAGGCCGATCAGCGGGTACAGTTTGTCGCGCTTTCTGTGGCCGCCCTGGCCGCTACTCTCGACGCGGTGGACGGTTGGCTAGCGCGCCGCACTGGAATGTCCAGTGCCTTTGGCGCACGTTTCGACATGGAAACCGATGCTGTGTTCATCCTCGTCTTGTCGGTCTGGGCCTGGCGGCTAGGCAAGGCGGGACCGTGGGTCATTGCCGCCGGACTCCTGCGCTACGCATTCGTGCTGGCAGCAATGCTGGTACCGGCGCTGAGGGGAGACTTGCCTTTCAGTTTCAGGCGCAAAAGCATTGCGGCGGTGCAGATGATCGCCCTTCTCGTCGTCATTGCCCCGTTCGTACCCGCATCCGACAGTGCACCTATCGCCGCCCTGGCGCTCCTGGCCCTAGCGACGTCTTTCGGCATCGATATCAGGTGGCTTCTGCGCCGACCCGCCCGCCCATGAACTCGAGCCGCGCCTTGAACGCTTCCTCGATCAAACGCTGGATCGGCATCGTTCTGGCCCTGCTGTTGCTCAACGCTGCTCTCTCGTTCGAGAACATCTGGCCGACTCCCGCTGTGCGCTGGGCAGGCGAAGTGTCAATCGAGCTGGCCGTTCTGGTGTTGTTGCTTTCGCTATTGAACGCCTGGCGGGGTGCAACTTCACCGCGCGTTCTTCGTGTTTTCGCAACGGTGATCGTCCTGTTCGCGTTAGGTCGCTACGCAGACGTGACAGCGCCCGCGCTATACGGCAGGCCGGTCAACATCTACTGGGACCTGCCCAACATCGGTTCCGTCATCGGCATGGTCGCGCGCGCGGCGCCGACCTGGATTGTCGCAGCGGCGACATTGGGATTAGCCGTAGTGCTGGGCCTGATGTATCTCGGGGCACGCTGGTCCCTGGGCCGTGTCGACGAGGCTCTTAGGACACGCGTGATCCGCCGCGCACTTGGGACCGTCGCCGCAGTTTGTATCCTCCTGTTCGCCGGGCAAGCAATGTTCGAACAGCTGCCGGAGATTCCAGCGTTCTCGACACCCGTCACCCGGACCTACGCCGAGCAGGCCAAACGGGTGTACGACACCTTCTCCATGAGCTCCGCATTCCGCCGGCTACCCCAATCCCCTCGATTTCACTCCGACCTGCAGGCTCTCGGCAATCGCGATGTCCTGCTGGTCTTCATGGAAAGCTACGGCCGCGTCACCTACGAGCGCGCGGACATCGCCCACGAGGTCACGCCCGCCAGGGAGGAATTGGCCGCAGTGGCACGCCGGACTGGCAGATTCATAGTGTCAGCATTCGTGACCTCGCCGACGTTTGGCGGAGGTTCATGGCTGGCGCATTCGAGCCTCATGTCGGGCATCGACGTGAACGACCCTGACAGATACGCACTGCTTCTGACTCAAAAGCGTCCGACGCTAGCGTCTTTCTTTGGACAGCACGGTTATCGGGTGGTGGCCGACATGCCCGGTCTGCGCCAGCGCTGGCCGGAGGGCTCGTTCTATCACTTTGACGCTCTGTATGACGCGTCCACGCTGGACTATCGAGGACCCGAATTCGGCTGGTGGCGAATTCCGGATCAGTTTTCACTGGCCGTTCTCGACGCGCGTGAGATCCGGCAACAGCCTCGCAAGCCCCTCTTCGTGTTGTTTCCGACCATCAACACGCACATGCCCTGGCGCCCCATCCCGCCTTTGCAGTCAGACTGGCACCGCGTACTGACGTCTACGCCTTTCGACCCCACGGATGTCGAGCACTCCCTGAAGGAAACCCCCGCGTGGACGGCCCTGGGCGCTAGCTACGCTGACTCCTTCGTCTACTCGTTCCACCTGTTCGCGAACTACCTGCTCGCCCGAGCCGATCACGATTTCGTCCTGATCTTGATCGGCGACCACCAGCCCGCCGCCACTGTCAGTGGCGAAAACGCCTCGTGGGATGTGCCCGTGCACGTCATCACCGCCAATCCCGAAATTATCGCTTCACTCAAAAGTCGCGGATTCGTCGACGGAGCCACGCCTACCGCGCGCCCGATCAGTCGGATGAATGAGCTGAGCCAGACACTGCTGGATGCCTTCTCGAAGCCCGCCTACGCTCCTGAACCTTTACGTCCGACACTCGACGGCGAGCGCTAGCACGACGCAATCCCGCGCGAACCGCAAAGCCAACGTCGGTCCAAGGAGGCTTGTTGCCTTTGTCCATGGCAACCCCCTGGTGGGGACAGCCCTGGAACGGGGGTTCTCAGTTCTGTGGTCTGGTCAGCGCGGGGTCGAACGCTTACTTTGGCGCAGCCGCGCACAGCGCAAACGAATTACGCGACCTGGAGGTAGGCACGATGAGAACGTTCTTTCGGGGGCTCAGTGGCATCCGCGGACGGGGGTTTGGTGCGACTTCGGCGCTCATCTGCCTGCTGCTCGCACTCAACCACAGCGCCTGGAGCGCTGACAGCGGCAAGCTCGAGGCCAACAAGCGCCTCGTGGTGGCCTTCTACGACGCGGCGATCAACAAGAAGGATTACGACCTGGCGGTCACCTTTCTGGGACCCGAGTACCGGCAGCACAACCCGACGGCCGGTGACGGAGCGGCAGGACTGAAGGCCTTCGTGGCTTTTCTGAAAGCGAAATTCCCCACTCAGCACGGGGACATCAAGCAGGTCATTGCCGAAGGCGATCTGGTGGTCCTGCACGTACACTCGACTCGGGGGGACGGGACACCCGGCCGTGCCATCGTCGATATCTTCCGAGTCGCGAACGGCAAGGTCGTCGAACACTGGGACGTCATCCAGGACATCCCCGAGAAATCTGCAAACAACAACGGGATGTTCTAGCCACCTCACGGTGTTCTGAAGTTCCAACGTGATGCGTCGCTCTTGGGGTCGAATTTCGCAAGCGCCGGGGTGCTGGATCCGACGGCAGTCAAGACCACAGGTTGGCTGGGGTTGGGCATGACCTTGGGCTGAATGCGGTAGGTGCCATCGGTCAACTGATCGATCTGCCAGAGCTGTTCGGGGGAGCCGTCGTAGGCGGGTACCGCCACGACCTGACCACTCGGGGTGATCGCCAGCGCGCGGTCCGTGCCAGCGATAGTGATCTTGAAGAATGGCTGGCCGAGATAGCCGCCCACGTCGGCGACTGGCGCGACCGTCCACAGTTGATTCGGCCGAACCATGTAGTCGTCGAGCCGGATCTCGATGTTGTTTGTCGGCCAGTCGGGCTGTACCTCCGAGAGCTGCTGGTTCGGCACGGGAGCCACTGGGCCGGGAGCATTGCGGCCGCCGCCGAAACCGCCCCCGCGGTTGGCTGGCACGCGCACGAAGTCCACGCCCAACTCCAGTGCGCCACCGCTGCGCTCGGACTGGATCTCATACGTCCCCGGCACGAAGTTATCGCCGCCCACGGGCCATCCATCCCTCCACAGCAGTGGGCGAATATCCAGAACGCTGCGGCCGCTGCGGTCCATGTCTGCCTCATAGTGGCAGGAGAACTTCTCGACGTCATCGCCGAGAACCAACCGCCCGAAGTGGCCGGGGCCGATGTGGCGGCCGCGGGCAGCGACTACCAGCTTGCCACCGCCCCTCAGCAGGGGAATGCCCATGTTGTCGACGTAGGGACCAGTGGGCTTACGGGAGCGGCCCACGCGGATGTTGTAAGTGGAGTTCGCGCCGTCGCAGCAGGTGCCGTGCGTCCCGAGTAGATAGTACCAACCGTCGCGATAGGTCAAGGCCGTTGCTTCCATGTCGATCGCCACGTCGGCCGGCTTGCTGGTGGGCAGCGCTTTGCCGGTCTTGGGATCGAGCTCGAGGACGCGAATGAAGCCGAAATAGGTGCCGTAGCTGATCCACAGATGGCCTTCCGCATAGACGAACGAGGGGTCGATCGCATCGGCGTCCTCGACGCCGTTACTTCTGGCGACAATCGTATCGTCATGGAACCCGAAGTCCGGAGACTTGGGATCGAGCGTCTTGCTCCACATCACGTGGACGTTGCTGGCGTGGCCGCCGGACATGCCGCCACCGCCGGCGGCATACGACACAAAGTAGCGGTCCCCGATCTTGATGATGTCGGGAGCCACTCCGCCTCCGGGCCGCACCGCGCCGCTGTGCCAAGTCCAGCCGCCGTCGTCGGAGATCAATCCGCCGCCGCCGGTGCCGAAGACGTAGTACTTGCCGTTGTCGTACGCGACTGTGGAGGGGTCGTGGATGTAGGGATCGCCGTCCAGCGCCAGGACCGGACGAGTCAGGCACGCGCCGAGCAGGGGAAGAACGACTGCGATCCGAATCAGGAATTTCATGCTGGCTCCAGGAACAAACCGTAGAGATCTTCAGGTACGGCGGATGCGGGTTGCCGGGCTATTCGAGGCTTGTTGTGATGCCCTTGACCGGTTTGCCGTTCTCATCGAGGAAGCGGACACAGAAGTCGCTGAGGCCGGGCCCGTTGATGACGGCGCCGCGCAGGACAGTTTTGCCTTTCTTCAGCGTGAGCGGTTTGGAGACGACGTCATCCATCACCATGCGGCGGTCATTGAACAGGTCGGCGACGTCCTCCCCGTTGAGCCACCACATCGATGCCGAGTTGGAACCGACTGCCAGGTGAACGTTCTCCATCTCGCGCGGACTGTTCACAACGGTAACAGCCCAGAAGATGACGCCGTAGGTCTGCTTGTTCAGGCCGTAGGCGAAGTTGAAGAGCTTCGCATCGAAGCTCTTCGTATCGAGCGCATGCCACGCAAGCTCCTGCTCGCCGACCCTCACCTTATCGCCATTGTGTGGAACGACGGTGAACTGATCGGGGAAGTACTGCGTCATCAGGGTCTTGCGAACATAGGTGTCGGTGAAGACAGTGTTGCTGCGGTTCGGCTTGTCGATCGGCTCCAGAAGTAGCCACCGCTGCAGGAAACCGTCCGCGTCCGGTGCCTTGGACCCCTGGGTGGCCTCCACAAAGTAAGGAGCGATCGTCCGCGCAGCGGCAGCGGCCTTGGCGTCCGGCGGCAGCTGCCCCATGCGCATACCGCCGCCCGGCCCTCCAGGCGGAAACCCAGCCGCAGGAGGACCGCTGGGAGGAGCAGCAGGCGTGGAGTTGGGAGGGACCTGCGCGGCGGCAACGGCTGAGAAGTCAGAAAAGACTGGCGGCGCCAGCAGTGCCAGGACGACGGTTCCCGGCATGGCAGCTTTACGGAGCGAATTCATAGTGGACCTTTGAATATCGTGCGCTTCCTCATCGGGTTATCTTGCCAAACGAAGCTCTGCTCGGCAATTTGTCTGAGTAATGCGCCGGATCACGACCTCCCCGCTGCGGGGGTCACCGCAATGACTTCCCTAACAAAACCGGGTTTTCCACTACGGACGGGACATCAATAGCGTACGGATCGCTAACAGCAATACGCTTCGGTCGGCGGGTTTGGCGCAAACGCAATCATACGATCCCGCGTCTTCGGCGGGGACCGAGGCCGTCGTATGCAAAATAATCGGAACCCGCTCCGTCTCGGGGTGGGTCCTTACTTGTTTGCACAGTTCGTAGCCCGCCATGCGGGCCATCATCGGATCGATGATGAGCAGATCGGGCAAGCGCTCCCACAGACACTCGAGAGTGGCCGATGTGCTCTCGCGCACGAGCACTTCAAATCCCTCTTCAGTCAACAGTATCCGCAATCGCTCGAGCGCCGTTGGATCATCATCCGCGCAGACAATGGTGGCTTTCAGAAGAGTGTTGGCAGCCGGTCCACTGGCAGATCGCGCCGACGGAGCTCTGTCCGTGCGCCCATCTGGCCCTGTTTCGGTGGTTGGCAGATCCATAATCCCATGCTCATCCGACTCTGCGGTCTATCATGCTGACATGCCGTTGTCGTCAGCGACAGGCGGACGTCGCGTGAATCTTGCTCTCTGATTCCACGGTTTCGGATGTAGGAATGCACTGACCTGGGTGTGGGCTAGCTTCAGCGTGGCGAACTCAACCTCAATTTCTGTTGGCCGCCTTCTTGCTCACGGCACCGGGTATTTCGAGAGTCGCAATGGCTCCGTGCGTATCGTGGCGATTCTCCAGCGATAGTGTTCCGCCATGGGCTTCGGCAATTTGCCGCGACAGCACCAACCCCACCCCGCTGCCGCCCGGCTTGGTGGTAAAGAACGGCACGAACAGGTTATCGGGATTCGCAACGCCTGGTCCCTCGTCCGTGATTGTTATGACCAGCGTATCGTCATCGCCGTAAGCGGCAATGAGAACGTGCCCGGCGGAGTCTCCTTGCGCCTCGACGGCATTGCGCGCCAGATTGATCAATGCCTGCTCGAGCTGATCTTCATCCATCAAGACCTCGAGGCCCTCAGGGACTTGAATCTGGATCTGATGCAGAGTCTCGAGCGCAATCACGCGTGCGAGAACCGGCGCGAGCTCCAACCAGCGTGGGCGGGGTGGGGGCAGACGGGCAAGCCGGCTATATTGAGCGAGAAATCGCGAGAGGCCATGCGTCCGATCAGCAATCACTTTGAG
>Ga0068855_100002319_pt1 | contig 23529 bp, 17 predicted proteins | sample KBSCornC52_FD_66592 | JGI IMG/M metagenome (GOLD analysis project Ga0068855, IMG submission 66592) | Corn rhizosphere microbial communities from Kellogg Biological Station, Michigan, USA - KBS Corn C5-2 | ecosystem: Host-associated > Plants > Roots > Rhizosphere > Soil ...
GAGTCGGCCGCGGGCCAGACGATCCAAAAACAGATGAACGCCCAGCCGGCGCAGACGCCAGCCGTCACCTCGTTCCAGTCCTCGTTTCAGGCCATGGCCTTGGGAATACTCGAGCAAATCGACCGCGTATTCCTGTCTTCGCCCGCCAATCCGACCGCTACCGCGAAGAATAATCCTCCGTTCTTGCTGGTGGTCGAGGCCAGATTCCCCATGGCCCAGTTGAAGCCCTTCCTGCAGGGGACCCCGCGGCGTTACCGCACGGCGGACGTCTACCGCACATCGAAAACCGACACCACCAGCGTCGCGCTGCTGGGCGAAGGAATGTTGCTTCTGGGCGATGAAAAATCCGTGCTGGCTGCCATCGACCGCCGCGGGCGTGCGCTGCCGCCGGCTTCGGCGCTGCTGGCACGAGCCCAAAAGCTCGCCTCGACGCACGATTTTTGGGTAATCGCCGACGAATCGCTTTCTAAATTTCAACCCGCCAATGCCAGCTCTACCAACCCTCTGGCTTCGCAGATTGCTGCGCAGATTAAGGGCCTGGAGTTCGGCTTGGCAGTCCGCGATGGCTTCCAGCTGGAGTTGAACCTGGCGACCGAAAATGAGGCTGCCGCCTCGCAGATAGCCCAATTGTTCTCGACGCAAGTTCAAACGGCTGCGCTCGCGCAGGCCAATAACCCGGAAGTGGCAGAGATGGTGAGTAAGCTGCAAATCGGCTCGGAGGGAAATCGCATGCGCCTTAGCCTGGCGTTAACCCAAGATGAATTCGAGCGCCAGGTGCGGGCAGCGCAAGCGGCGCAAGCGGCGCGCTTGCAGACTGCGACGCCGGCTCCCAGTCCGCGGCCGGCCACCCGGCCCGTCAAACCGGCTACGCCCGGAAAGATCATCATCTATGGGCTCGAAGGCGGCCCGCGCGAAATCCAAACTACCCACTAAGCCGTCCGCGGCGGCTAACATAGGGAGTATGATTACTCTCCGGCCAGCGGGCGAGCGCGGCCACGCCGACCACGGCTGGCTCAACACATTTCACACCTTTTCCTTTGCGGATTATTACGATCCGAAGCACATGGGCTTCCGCGCCCTGCGCGTCCTGAATGACGATCGCATCGCCGCCGGCCGCGGCTTCGGCGCGCACGGGCACCGCGACATGGAAATTATCACGTATGTTCTCGAGGGCAGCCTCGCGCATAAAGACAGCATGGGCCAGCAAGAGGTCCTCGAACCCAACATGGTGCAAGCGATGTCGGCGGGAACCGGCGTGATCCACAGCGAATTCAACGGCTCGCCCAAGGAGCCGGTGCACCTGATACAAATCTGGATCGAACCCGCTGAAATGGATGTAGCGCCGGCCTACCAGCAATTCGGCTACGATCCCTCCGAAAAAAAAGGGCGCTTGCGTCTGATTGCCGGACCTGACAAGAAAACCTCCGATCCGGCCGCCTTCATTCATCAGGACGCGCGCATGTACGCCTCCGTACTGGCCGCCGGCGAATCGCTAACCCAGCCCATCGCCAAGGGACGCCACGCCTGGGTGCACTGCGCCACGGGCAATATTACGCTCAATGGGCATGCGCTCAAGGAAGGGGACGGCGCGGCGTTGAGCGACGAAGCGGCTCTCGAGATCGCAGGTGCCGGTGCTAGTGGCGGCGAGTTCCTGGTCTTCGACCTGGCATAAATGACCACGCCGAACCTCCCGCCCATCAACGTAATGGTGGTGTTCTACTCGCGTTACGGCGAAACCGAGCGGCTGGCGCTCGCGGCCGGCGTGGGTGCCGTGCAGGCGCGCGCCAATATTCGCTTGCGGCGATTGAAGGATCTGGCCGGCGCCGAAATCATCGCGCGCGATCCTCGGTGGGCGGAAAACCTTGCGCGAATGACTCCGGAATATATCGCGCCGCGCGAGATCGACGCAGAATGGGCGGATGTGATTCTGCTGGCTTCGTGTCCCGATTCGCCGGGCGAAGCTGAACAATATCTGCAAGCTTTGCAAGCGAAACCGAAGGAGGGCCGACAAATAGTCTCGCTCGCGGACGACCCAGCCGACCGCCTTGCATCCGCCCGCGCTCAGGGCCGCAATGCCGTCGAGAGCGCACGAAAATTGAAGACGTGAACACACTGGTTCGGTTCGAGCGCGATCAGGACGCGGCGGTGATCGTCATCGACAATCCACCTGTCAACGCTTTAAGTCCGGGCGTTCCGGAGGGGCTCGCGGCCACCATCGAACAAGCCAACACCGACTTAGCGGTGCGCGCAATCGTGGTCATCGGCAACGGCCGTACGTTCATAGCGGGCGCCGACGTCAACGAATTCGGCAAAGCCACTTCGGCCCGGTATCTCGCCAGCCTCTTAAACGCCGTCCGTACCGTCGAAGAATCCGCGAAGCCCGTGGTGATGGCGATCCATGGCTCAGCCTTGGGAGGAGGCCTCGAAATCGCAATGGCCGGGCATTACCGCGTGATCGCGCCGTCGGCGCAGGTGGGCCAGCCGGAAGTGAAGCTGGGCCTGATTCCAGGCGCGGGAGGAACTCAGCGCTTACCGCGCCTCGCGGGCGTGGCCAAGGCGGTCGAGATGTGCGCGTTCGGCGCCCCGGTCAAAGCGCAGGAGGCGCTCGCCGCTGGCATCGTGGATCGCATCGTTGACGGCGATCTGCGCACTGGCGCCGTGGCGTTCGCGCGCGAGATCGCAGCGAAACCGGTTCGGAAGACCCGCGACCGTCAGGAAAAACTCGCGAACGCCGATCCCGCGGTGTTCTCGGCTGCGCGTGAGCAAGCCCGCAAGAAGATGCGGGGGCAGACGGCGCCGCTCGCAGCCATCGACGCGGTGGAGGCGGCGGCTAAGCTCATGTTTGCCGATGGCTTGCAATACGAAGCCGAATTATTCGCCGAATGTCTGCGCTCCCCGCAATCGAAAGCGCTGATCTACGCTTTCTTTGCCGAGCGAGCGGTCACCAAGATCCCCGGCATTTCGAGTAGCACGCCCACCTATGACATCGGACGCGCGGCTATCGTTGGTGCCGGGACCATGGGCGGTGGCATCGCCATGGCGTTCGTCAACGCCGGAATTCCGGTGACCATCAAAGAAACCACCCCGGAAGCGCTCGACCGCGGCATGAACCACATCCGCCGTAATTACGCGAGTGCAGTGCAGAGCGGGCGCCTGACCGCGGACAGCGCCGGGCAAAAGCTCGCGATGATTGCTCCGCAGATCACCTTCGATGGCTTCGATCAGGCCGGCCTCATCGTCGAAGCGGTGTTCGAAAATCTGGCCGTGAAGCAGCAGGTGTTCCGCGAAATCGACCGAATTGCCAAGTCCGATTGTGTTCTGGCCACCAATACATCCTCGCTCAATATCGACCGGATCGCCGAAGTGACCAAACGGCCGGATATGGTCATCGGACTGCACTTCTTCAGCCCGGCAAATATCATGCGGCTGGTCGAAATCGTGCGCGGCCAGGCCACCCGCGCCGAGGTCACCGCTACCGCCGCGGCGCTCGCCAAAAGACTCGGCAAGATTGGAGTGGCCGCCGGCAACTGTCCCGGCTTCATCGGCAACCGCATGATCAATGTCTACGGGCGCGAGGCGCAGTTCCTGGTGGAAGAAGGCGCGAGCGTCGAGGACGTGAATCAGGCTCTGTTCGATTTCGGTATGGCCATGGGACCCCTGGCGATGTTCGATCTGGCAGGCAACGACGTCATGCGCGACATCGCCGGCGTATCCGGCGCCGCTCCCGGCGCACGCCGGCCGCTAGTGCTCCCGCAGTTGTGCGCGCTCGGCCGCTTGGGGCAGAAAACCGGCAAGGGCTGGTCGCAGTACGACGAGAACCGTAAGCCATCGGCCGATCCGCAAGTGGCCGAGCTGATAGACCATTCGGCGCGCGCGGCGGGCATCGAGCGCCGCGGCATAACAAAACAGGAAATCGTCGACCGCTGCATCCTTGCGCTGGTGAATGAAGGCGCACGCATTCTCGCGGAAGGCATGGCGCTGCGTGCTTCCGATATCGATGTGATCTATCTCAGCGGCTACGGCTTCCCCGCGTGGCGCGGAGGGCCGATGTTCTATGCGGATGCCAACGGCTTGCCCGGCATAGTCAAGCGCATCGAGGAATTCGAACAACGCCACGGCCCGGCGCTGTGGACTCCTGCGCCGCTGCTAAAGCAATTGGCGGAGGAAGGCAAGACCCTTTGCACCGCGCTTCAGTACAGCCAGAAATGAATCTTCTCCGATATTCCCTGGATCGCGCCGTTAAAAGACATAATCACTCCTAAATCTCTACCATCGGGTGATTCAAGGCTGTGTTCAACGGTGAATTCAAAAATCATCGGCCGCGTGTAATCTACGTGGGCGGGCAAATCCGCTTCAAAATTTTTCTCGTTCCGGCCCGAATAGTTTTGCGTACCTGCAGGCTGGCCGTTGACCGTGCACGACAACTTCAGCACGGGCGACGCGGACGCAACGGCATCGGGAACTACGAACTGTAGCAAAAATTTGGGGGGTCTCTGTGAATTCATTAGTGTGACCTCGAAGCTGAAGCGCTTCAAGGTCCAGGCCCATTGCAACTCGGTCACCTCACTCCATCCCTCCAGCAAGCGAATGCTGGCGGGAGCGGATAGCCGCTGGCTGCGCATGAAGAGAAACGTACGGGCGTCTTTATCCAAGTCAGTCGGATTGGCGGAGGAAGCGCCAAAGCGCAGCTGATCTATGATCCGCCAGCCGCTGCGTTTCGCGATTCTTTCCAGGCCAGCCGGAGAAAAAATCCATTGATTGGTGGGGTCGTTGTTAGTCTCGCGATGATCCAGCAGGTATGCCAGGGGTTCGTTCTTGATGGGCACGCCGGATTTCGTCGCGTCGGCAACGCGCGTGCTTAGAATGCAGTAGCGCGATTGCTTGGCCAACGTCTCTAGCGCCAGATAAGGATTCTTCAAGTGATACAGAACGCCCAATGAAATCGCCAGCCCATAAGACTCGCCCGGCAATTGCGTCGCCGTATCCGCGTCTAATTCATAGATCTCGACGGGCAGATTCAGCCGCTCGCGCAGCGCACGCAAGCCGGCCATCCAGTTATGGTTGTTCGGAGGATTGTCCGCGGCCGCAACCTCGCATCCCAGGCTGGCGAAGAACAGCGGAATGTCGCCATCGCCGCACCCGAAATCGATTACCGGGCCGGACGCAAAAGCGCGTTCGAAATCCGCGAAATACCGGCGGAAGAAGGGCGCCATGTGATCGATGGAAGCCATGCTGTCATACGGGTACCAAGTCAGGCCTAAAGGGAGCGGTTCTCTTTTGGCTTCCTCTAATCGCTTGGAGAACTCAAAACGGCTGTCGAGGATTTGCTGGGCGCTGGCCGGCCGGCGGCATGCGGTCGAATTCGCAGACATGGTTGTCTTTCGATTATCGTCGAAACTCAGGTTTGATCGGACGATTCATCCGTCAATCCCAGCGGCCGGGGAGGAACGTCTTTGGCGGCATGCGAACGCTTTTGCGCTTGCCTTGCGAATACATATCGCAGCCCCAGCAGCAGGGCGATAAAGAGGAGCGTTCCGGGACCGATACGGTTCTGCCGGGAAGGATTCGCGAATTCAAAAATCGCAAGACCTAGCACCACGAGTGCCAAGGCCAGAGCGAAGTTGGTTCGGAGTCGCACGATTTCTACCTCAACTTCGGCCCCAAGCCGAGCCGCCGGCCCAAGTGGAGCCAGCGCGATTCCGCGGCCATTCGCAGTTGGCTTTCAAGTGCCGCTACTCTGCGCTCCAGCGCGGCTTTTTCATTGTGCAGCCGCGAAATCTGATTTTCCAATTGCGGGTTGCCGTCGGGCGCTGGATCCGGTGCGGGTGGCGCCTGCGGTTCGGTCCGCGATGTCGCCTCGGCTGCTGGCGGAGGAACCGCCGGAGGAATGCCGGCAAACTTCTGCTTGCGTGCCACCAGAGGGAGACTCCAGTTCCCTACCAGCATAATGCCGAAGGGCACAACCGACTCGCTTTGATAAACCACCTCAGAAAAACCAGAGTTCCGCAACTTCCGCGCTAAATCCTTCTGCGAAAACTGGCGCATCACCAATGTCGCGCCGATGCCGCCGTGAAATTCCAAATTCTGATGAATTTCGAGGACCTTGTCCTTCTTACGGTTGATGAGAACATGCTCTCCGCCCAGTTCAACAATCGAATATTCGTGGAGCTCCGGATAATACTCGACCGTGTCTTCGTCGGCGGCTGAAGACGGTACCGTGATGCACAATACTCCGTGCGGCTTCAGCAGCCGGAAGGCTTCCTCGAAAGCGCGTTCCACGGGCGGGGCTACGTGCTCGAAGACATCGCTCGACACGATGAAGTCATAAGTTCCGTATTGCTCGGGATGCGGCTGCGTGATATCCAGGTACGGCTGGCGATCGTAAAACGTATTGGTGTAGTCGACTTTTTGGGCCAGCGGCGTGGCGTACAGCAGAGCGTCACTCAGGCCGAACCCGCGAATATTCTTGTCCTTGGGAAAATCCGGAAGCACCCGCGCCGCGCCGAACAACTCGACCGACAGCATGTAGATCAGTGCCCGCATGCGCACGTTAGAGCCGCAGCTCCGGCAGGTGGGCGCCTCCCACGGAATCTCTTCCAGAGCGTTGGCGGAGCCGCAAATATTGCAGGTGAAAGAGATCATCCAAAAAGAGCCATCATCGAACAGGGTAGCGCAAAGCCGATATCATGAAGCTGACGGCATGCCTCCCACTCGAAGAATCAATCCGCTGCTGCGTGTAATGCTTAGCCTGGTGCTGGTGGCCTTCGCGCTGTTCGTGGTGGTCTACAAGAAGTCCACTACTTCCGTGAAACCCAGCGCGCTCAAGGCGTCGAATCCATTCTTGACCGATGCGCCATCGTCGGAAGGTTCCAACCGCTTCGCATGGGTCCCCAAATACCCGGGCGCGACCACCGAGAATATCAGTAGCAAGCAAACTCGCGACGAGTTGACCTACGGCTTCAATTTTTATACCCCCGACGATCTCAAAAAGGTTCTGCAATTTTACCGCGACCAGCTCCAGCCCGCCGGCTTCGAGGTCGATGTCAAGGAACCGAGCGATGCCTCCGGAGAGTTGCACGCCGCGGCGGATGGGGGCAAGCGGACCCTGGATGCCACCGCCGCCAAGGTGTCGCAGGGCACCGGAACCGAAGTCGGCGTGACGGCGGTGCAACATTGACGCCGCGTAAGCCCGAGGTAAAGAGTCCCGCCGGCCACTGGCCCCAGTTGCACGCGGCCATTGAAGCCGGCGCCGACGGAGTGTACTTCGGCCTGAAACATTTCACCGCCCGCGCCAAGGCGGGCTTCGGCATTGAGGAGTTGCCGGAGGCTGTGCGGACACTGCACGCGCGCGGCGTCCGCGGCTATGTCACCTTCAACACGCTGCTGTTTGAACACGAGCTGAAGGAAGCCGCCCGCGTAATCGCCGCCATCGCCGAAGCGGGCGCCGACGGCATGATCGTGCAGGATCTGACGGCTGTGCGCCTGGCGCGCGAGATCGCCCCGGCGATGAAGCTTCACGGCAGCACCCAGATGAGTATCACGGATGCGCGCGGCGTGGAGTTGGCGCGCAGCCTCGGCGTAGACCGGGTGACCCTCGCGCGCGAGCTGTCGCTTGACGAGATCCGTGCAATTGCCTCGGAAACCGAGTGCGACCTTGAAATCTTCGTCCATGGCGCACTGTGCGTGGCCTACTCCGGCCAATGTTTTTCGTCGGAAGCCTGGGGGGGCAGAAGTGCCAATCGCGGCCAGTGCGCGCAGGCCTGCCGCCTGCCCTATGAATTGCTCGTGGACGGGCGCATCGAGCCGCTGAAGGAAGCCCGCTATCTGCTCTCGCCGGGCGATCTCTACGCGCTGCGCCAGATTCCGGAAATCGTGCAGGCCGGCATCGCTGCGCTCAAGATCGAAGGCCGCTACAAGGATGCCGATTACGTAGCCCTGACCACTCGGGCGTATCGCCAGGCCGTCGATGACGCCTGGGCCGGACGCACGCTGGGCATCACCCCGCGAGAAGAGCTGCAACTCGAGCAGGTGTATTCACGCGGGCTGGGTCCCTTTTTCTTAACCGGCACAAATCATCAAACCGTGGTCGAAGGACGCGCTCCGCGCCATCGCGGCGTTCAAATGGGGCGCGTAACCCGCGTGGATGCGGACCGTTTAACGGTGGCTTCCGGTTCGGCACATGAGATCGCGCCGCTCAAGCCCGGCGACGGCGTGGTGTTCGATGCCGCCGCCTGGCGCAGCCCTGAAGAGCCCGAAGAAGGCGGCCGCGTATTTTCCGCGCACCACCAATTAACCGGCGAAGTGGAACTGCAATTCGGCAACGGCGCCATTCGCTTCGATCGCATCCGCACCGGCGATATACTATGGCGCACTCACGATCCCGAAGTCGACCGCATCGCCCGACCGTTCCTCGAAGCCGCTACTCCCGTGGCACGGCAGCGCGTGAATGTCGCCGTCGAAGCTCGCGCGGATGCGCCCCTCAGCGCCGTGTGGTCTCTCGAACGGCAGCCGCACATTAGAGTGCGGATTGAATCGCCGGCGCCGCTAGGACCGGCGCAAAACCGCGGCTTGAAGCTCGAAACGCTGCGCGAACAATTCGGACGCCTCGGCAATACCGCCTACGAATTGGGCGAAGTGACGGCACACCTTGAAGGATCGCTCTTCGCCGCCGTATCCACGCTCAACCAGATGCGGCGGGAAGCGGTGGAGAAACTGCAAGCGGCGGAAACTCACCCGCCTTCGGCTGAGATTCACGATTCCACCGCGGTGCTGCGGAATCTCACGCGAACCGCGCGGACCGGGGGCTCCGGCGCCGCACCCCAACTCCACCTGCTGCTGCGCACGCCCGAGCAGCTCGATACCGCGCTCACCCTCGCGCCGGCCAGCATTACCCTGGATTATCTGGATCTCTATGGACTGCGCCCCTCCATCGAACGCGTGAAATCCAGTGGGATCCCGGCGCGCGTTGCCAGCCCCCGCGTTCTCAAGCCCGGCGAGGCGCGCATCTTGAATTTCTTGGTGGATTTGGATTGTCCTATTCTGGTCCGCTCCGCGGGTCTTGTGCATGCGCTCCGCCGGCGCGCTCACGCCCCCTTGATCGGCGACTTCAGCTTGAACATCGCCAACTCCATCAGCGCCGAATTGTTCCTCGATCTGGGCGTGGACCGTATCACGCCCACTCATGATCTGAACGCCGCACAGATAGCCGCCCTGGCCCTCAGCATCGGCCCCCAGAACCTCGAAACCATCGCTTATCAGCACCTGCCCGTGTTTCACACCGAGCATTGTGTCTTCTGCCGCTTCTTGTCGAAAGGAACTAGTTATCGCGATTGCGGCCGCCCTTGCGAACAGCATCGCGTCGCACTCCAGGACGCCAAAGGCCGCGCGCATCCGGTGCTCGCCGACGTGGGCTGCCGCAACACTGTGTTCGGCGCGGAAGCCCAGGAAGCCAGCGGGCATCTCGACGCCTGGCGACACGCCGGAATTCGCCATTTCCGCCTGGAATTTGTCCACGAATCTGGCCAGCAGGTGCGGGAAGTGTTCCAGGCTTTTGAGGCTGCGCTCCACCATCGCGCGAGCAGCAAGGATCTCGCCGCGCAACTTCGCCGCCTCGCACCGCAAGGGACCACCGAAGGCAGCCTGTTCGTGCCCGCCGATTACTTGCAGCTCCCGGTATTGCAGTAGGGCGCCCGCCTGTCGCGCCGTATCGGTGGGGAGTATAATCAGCGCAGAACAGGAGGGGACATGCGAACCCGGGGAGCCGCCATCTTAGCCGTTTTTATTTTGTCCTTAGCGGAAGCCGCGAATGCCCAAAAGGCCGGCACTGCGCCGCCTCCGCCCCCCACGGGTGGCAATAACGGAGGCGCGAACACCCGCCAGCCCACCACCACCTTTCCGAACGACACTAATTTTCCGCAGCAGCCCATTTTTATCTCCGGAACCGTAGTGTTGAGCGACGGCCTGCCGCTGCCGGATCGCGTGAAAATTGAGCGGGTCTGCGGTGGCGCTCCCCGTCTGGAGACCTACACCGACAAGAAAGGGCGTTTCAGCTTTCAGGTGGGTAACAATACCGAGATGCAGGATGCCAGCTCGCCTTCCGCCTTGAACGGCCCGGGTGGGCCTTTCGGGAACCGGAACGACATCGGCGGGATGCCGGGCCAGAGGTCAGCGTCCGTCGAACGCCAGCTATGGGGCTGCGATCTCCGCGCTGCGCTTCCCGGTTTTCAGTCCGACATGCTCTCGCTCAGCAACATCCACTACATGGATAACCCCGATGTGGGCACCATTATTTTGCACCGCTTGGGGAAAGTGGATGGCTTGACCATTAGCGTCGTATCCGCGCTGGCGCCCAAAGATGCCCGCAAAGCCTACCAGAAAGGTCTCGCCGCCGCGGCCAAGCGTGAACCGGACGAGGCTCAGAAGGACTTCGAAAAGGCCGTCGAATTGTACCCCAAGTATTCCGAAGCCTGGTTCGGCCTGGGCGCGATTGAGGAGCAGCGCGATCATACCGAAGAGGCGCGTAAAGCCTACGAGCAGGCCATCCTCGCCGAGCCCAAATACATCCAGCCGCATGAGCGGCTCGCTTGGATCGCGGTGCGCGATTCGAAGTGGCAGGAACTGGTGGATCGCACTGATGAGTGGTTGCGCCTGGACCCCTTGAATTCTCCCGATGTCTACTATCTGAGCGCCCTCGGCAATCTGCAGACCCAGCATTGGGACATCGCGGAAAAGAATGCGCGCGAAGCCATCCGCCTGGATCCGGCCAAGAAGAACATGCGAGCGCGCTATGTACTCGGCTTGGTATTGGCGCAGAAACAGGATTACGCGGAATCGGCGGAAGCGATTCGCGACTTCCTCAATGCCACGCCGGACTTGAAGGACGCCGAGGTCATCCGCAAACAGTTGGCCCAAATCGAAGCAGCGGCGCGGGAACAGACCGCCGCCAAGCCGCAATAAACCGGCAAGCTAAACTGGAGGCATGAGGCCGCTGTTCCTGCTCATCCTCGTGGCGGTTGCGCCGCTTTTCGCTGCCGACGCCGCCCTGGAACGAGCCGAGAGTAAACTGGACCGGATCGCATCCGGCCACGCGCGCCCCGGTTCCGTGATCGTGTTCACGCCCGCCGAGATGAACGCCTGGGCCCAGGAGCGCGTGCCGCAGATGTACCAGGGCATCCGCGACCCCAGCGTCCAGTTAGGCATGGGTACGGCCTCCGGTTCAGCCATGATCGATTTTCTAAAGATGCGGCAAGGCAAGGGGCTATCCACCAACTCGCTGTTGGCTAAATTGATCGAGGGCGAGCGGCCCCTCAAAGTGTCGATCAGCCTCGAATCCAGCGGCGGGCGTGCGACGGCTCATTTGACGCGTCTGGAGATCTCCGGCATCGCGGTCACCGGTGCAACTCTGGATTTCCTGGTGAATCAGTTGTTCCTGAACCTCTTCCCCGACGCCAAGGTGAATGAGCCCTTTGAGTTGCACGATAACATCGACAGCATAGAACTCCGCCCCGACGGTGTGCGCGTCACTATGAAGAAGTGAGCGCCGCTTGGGCCGCCGCGCGACCGGTGTTGATGCAATCGGGAATGCCGATGCCCTCATAAGCGTTGCCCGCCAGGTGCAGCCCCGGAAGGGCTGCCGCGCGAGTACGAATTTCCTGGACGCGCTGCTGATGGCCCAGCGTGTATTGCGCCATTGACCGCGGCCAGCGCGCGATCGCATGCGCAAGCGGAGCCGCGGTCAGTCCCAGCATGCGCCGCAATTCATCCCGGGCGATCGCGATCAGAGCTTCGTCGGTTTCGTTCAGCACCGCCGCATCGTGGATGCCGCCAAAGAAGCAGCGCAGCACAATCCGATCCTCCGGAACACGATAAGAGAACTTGCTGCCGACAAAGGTGCAGGCGGCCAGCCGCTGTCGTTCTTTCTTAGGCACCAGAAAACCGAACCCGGCCCGCTGGCCGTCAAAATCCGCCGCCCGGTAGATCAGCGAAAGCGTGAGCGAAGAGCTGTAGTCAATCGTGCCCAGCAGTTCCGCGAGCCGCGCGTCGAGCCCCGCGACCAGTTGCGCAGCCGACCACGCCGGGCAAGCCACGACCACTTGATCCGCCGCGATCCAATTGCCGCCGGCGCGCACGCGAAATCCCTGCTCCGCGCGCTCAATCGTCTCCACATCCGCCTGGCAAATCTTAACCTTCTGGGCGAGCGCCTCCACCAGCGTTCCCAGCCCGCCCTTTAGCGTCCGGAATAACGATCCGCTGGGACCGCCCCTCGATCGGCCCGCCAGCACTCCGCGCACCAGACTCCCATACTTCGCTTCCATCTGCAGAAAGCGCGGCAGCACGCTCGCCACGCTGAGCTGCGCCGGATCGCCGCCATATACGCCCGAAAGCAATGGCTCCGCCAGGTAGTCCAGGGCTTCCTGTCCAAAATGATCCGTGACGAACTCGGCCACGCTGCGGTCATGCGACTCGCCGGGCTTCCGGAAATATTCGAGCCCCATGCGGATCTTGGTGCCCCAGCCCAATAGCGGCGACTTCACCATCGGCAGCACCCTGGAGGGCACAATCATCATCACACCCTCCGGCAGCGCTACCAGCGCGCCGTGTTTCCAGATATAGGTGGTGCGCTGGTGATCGTTCGAGCCGATCACATCGCCTTCGAGACCCAGTTCTTTGATGAGCGTCAGGGCCGCGGGCTTGGCGGAAAGAAAACTATCCGGCCCGGATTCGAGCGTGCAGCCTTCAGCCATACGGGTTTCGATGACCCCGCCCGCCCGCGCTTGCTTTTCAAGGACGGTGCAATCGGCGCCCGCGCGCGTCAGGTCATAGGCCGCGGAAAGACCCGAGATGCCCGCGCCGATGACCACCACGCGGATTCCCACAGCAGCCTACGGCCGGAAATCGCGTACGATTTCGACGCAGGCCTTTACGTTTTCCACCGGCGTTTCGGGCAGAATCCCGTGGCCCAGGTTAAAGATATGGCCCGGCCTGGTGCCCGTACGCTTCAGCAGTTCATGCACGCGCATCTTGAGTTCGGGAAGCGGAGCCATCAGCACCGCCGGATCCAAATTCCCCTGGATCGCCGACCGGTAGCTGATGTCCATCCAAGCCTGGTCGATATTAATGCGCCAATCGACGCCCATCACGTCCCCGCCCGCCGCATGCAGTTCGCGAAAGAATCCCGCCGCGCCCGTGCCGAAGTGAATCGCCGGAACGCCCGCCGCGCGGATGCGCTCGATCAGCGCCCGCGAATAGGGTGCCACGTAACGGACATAATCGTCCGGCCCCAATGCTCCTACCCAGCTATCGAACACTTGAACAATGCGCGCGCCGGCGGTCACCTGTAGCACCGCGAAAGCACCCAGCACGTCCACCAGCTTGCCCATCAGTCGCCGCCACAAAGTTTCGTCGCGGTACATCATGGTTTTGGTTTTAAGGAAAGTGCGCGATGGGCCGCCTTCAATCATGTAGCTCGCCATGGTGAACGGAGCACCCACGAATCCGATCACCGGCACGCGTCCGGCCAGCGCCCGCACCACCTGTTGGATCGATTCGCCCACATAACCCAGATCGTCGGTGTTCGAAATCGACAAGCTGTCGACGTCGTCCGAAGTCCGCACCGGGTTATCGATCACCGGACCCTCGCCGGCAGCAAAGCGCAGTTTCAGCCCCATCGGTTCCACCGGCAGCAGCAGATCGGCGAAAATGATGGCTGCGTCAACGTCCAGAATTTCCACCGGCTGCAAGGTTACTTGAGCCGCCAAATCCGGGCGTTTGCAGATTTCCAGGATCCCGTGTTTGGAGCGGATCTCCCGGTATTGCTTCATATAGCGGCCCGCCTGCCGCATAAACCACACCGGGCGAACATCTGTCGGCCGGCGGCGGCAAGCATCGAGAAACCGGCTATTCATGGGAGCCACACGCATTTCCCCAAATTAGCACAAACGTTCTCAGGAAATCGTGTTTTTTGGTCTTCCGCGGCGGATTCGCTTTAGAATCTGGGGGGCTTTGGCGCTCAGCGCCGCCGGAAGTGCCGGTTCGAATTGCAGATCCGGGGTGTGGAAAAGTTGCAGCCGTTCCGCTAACTGGTGTCTCAAGAATTGCTTAGCGTGTTCGATCGCGGCCAGCGTGGCCGCCTGCTGCTCCGGCGTGCCTTGTAGCAGCAACCGCACATTCGCCCGGCGAAAATCCGGCGAAACATGGACTTCGCTCACTGCCGCCGGACCCACCCTGGGGTCAGTCAGCTCGTAATTGATTAGTTCGTCCAGTTCCTCGCGGAGACCTTCGGATACGCGCTCATTGCGGTGCCGGTCCAACTTTCAGGATACACGGTCAAGCCTTCGCCAGCACGCTCCCGTATCCCTGCGCGCGGCCGCTCAGCCCCACCAGACGCACCGCATTCATCAGCGCGTGCGGCGTGCTCGATACCACCGGCACTTTGCACTTGGCTTCGAGCGGCACCAGAAGATCCAGCGTCTTCAACGCGCCGCAGGAAATCAGCAGCGTGTCGGATTTCTTTGCCGATTCCCAAACGCCGGCGCTGAAATTCAGCAGTTCGTCTTGGGTCACCGGGCCGCGATCCTGAAAGCGTTCAATTCCCAACCCCTTAATGGTGGCCACCACGAAGCCAGATTCCTCCAGGAACCTCTTGAGGGTGGCGTTCACCACATCGGCATAGGCGGTCGCCACGGCTACGCGTTTTGCTCCGGCCGTGTGCAGTCCGTCGACGATCCCATTGCTCATACTGGTGCACGGAAGTCCGGTGGCTTTAGTGACGGAGGCGATCAGCTCTTGATTGAAAGCAGCGCCTTTGTAGAACGTCAGCGACGTTCCCATGATCGAAATTCCGGTTGCGCCACGCTTGGCAAGCCGCTCCGCCGCCGGCACGATTTTCGGCACCACCGAGTCATAGCCCTCCGGCGTCATACTTGGCAGGCCCAAGCCTTCCGAAAGAAATTTCACGCCTGTCGGGTAAAGCTTGGTGGCGTCCGGGGGGACCGGATAATGCAGGGGCGGGAAAATCATACCCAGCACCGGCTCGGCCGAATAGCCCAGAGCCGCGCTAGCGGCGCCTGCGGCTGTGATTTCCAGAAATTGGCGGCGGGATGTCATGATCTAAGATGTTATCGGTTCCACCGGTGCGGCGCAACGGTTTGCTCTCGGGCATCGCGGCTAAGGTGTGTGATGTCCCAACGGCGTCAAGCCGGAAATGAAGCCGCTTCCTGGAGGAGTTCCTGGCGAACCAGCACAGCGCCTGCAACCATCGCCTGCATCTTGCCGAAAGCTACGGCGCGAGGCAGATACTTCAATCCGCAGTCGGGAGCCACAATGATTTGCGCCGCGCTGATATAGGGGAAGGCGCGCCGGATTCGTCCGGCCACCACTTCCGGCGTTTCAATCTCATGCGTTGAAAGATCCAGCACGCCCAGCAGAATGATCTTGTTTTGGAGCTTCTCAAGTACCGAACAATCGAGCTTCGGTTGAGCCGTCTCGATTGAGATCTGCGCTACCGGCGTATCCCCCAGCTCCTCGAGGAACGCATATTGCGAGGGCTTGTTTTTATTCTTGACCACCGCCGCGTAGCCGAAGCACAAATGGATGGCAGTGGTGCCGGTCACCCCATCGAGTGCCCTGCGCACCGCGTCCAAACCGAACTCGCGCGCCTTTTCCGGACGTGCCTGCATATAGGGTTCATCGATCTGCACCACGTCGGCGCCGGCGGCGAACATGTCCTTGATCTCCTGGTTCACAGCTGCCGCATAGTCCAGCGCCATCGCCGCTTCGCTCGGGTAGTATTCATTCAGCGCCTGCTGCGACATGGTGAACGGCCCCGGGACCGTGATCTTGATGCGGCGGTCCGTATGCGCGCGCAGAAATTCTACATCGCGCACTTGCACCGGATATTTGCGGCGGATCTTGCCTACCACGCGCGGCACCGTGTCGAGCACGCCGCTGCGGCTGAGCACCGTCCCGGGATTCTCCAGATCCACGCCTTCCAGCGCGGTGGCGAAACGGTTCGAATAACTTTCACGCCGTATCTCGCCATCGGTGAGGATGTCCAAGCCGGCGCGTTCCTGATCCTGAATTGCGAGCAGGGTCGCGTCGTCCTGGGCCTGCTCCAGCCACTCAGGCGCCACGCGCCATAATTCTTTTTCGCGCACCCGAGGCGGGTTGTGGCTGGCCAGTCGCGTGCGATCGATCAGCCATTCCGGCTGAGCGTAGGAACCTACCAGAGTGGTTGGAAGGAGCGCCAATTTTTTTATATCCCTCTCCAATCCTATCCGAACGGCTATTGACAGAGAGTCCTAAGAACGGGTATCATTTGCGCATTGCGTATCTTTTGGGCGATAGGACTTCGCCTCGACCCCCAAAATTTATGCAATAGGGGCCGTAAATTACTGAAAGAGGAGTCATGAAATTCAGAGCTGCAACCATAACACTATTCGTGTTTCTGCTCGCCGTTTGCCTGCCAGTATTGATGGCGCAGACCGCGGCAACCGGATCGCTTCAGGGAACCGTGACGGATGCGTCCGGCGCCGTGATTCCCAACGCGACCGTCACCCTAACCAGCACAAGTACCGGCCAGGAGCGTACCGCCACCACCGGCGGAGATGGCACGTATCGCTTCCCTCTGCTGCAGCCTGGAACTTATAAACTAAAATTCGCCGCCAACGGCTTTAAAGGAGCCGAGGCCACCGGTATCAATGTGAACGTGACGGAATCCCCGGTATTCAATGAAAAATTGGATGTGGGTACCGCTACCGAGCAAGTTACCGTGGAGGCGAACGTCGAATCCATTCAGACCGCCAGTTCTTCCATGGGTACCGTGGTCAGCTCCGCGACGGCAACTTCCATTCCGCTCACCACCCGCAACTATACCAACCTGTTAGGTTTGTCCGCCGGCGCGAATGCCAGCGTGAATAATGCCAGCGCCCTAGGCCGCGGCGGTATGGAAATCGCCGTGAATGGCGCCTCCACCGCGCAAAATACGTACCAGATGGACGGCGTCTCGATTGTAAATTATGCCAGCGGCGGCGCGAGCACGGAAAACGCGACTTATCCCAGCATCGGAATTCCGAATCCGGACACCATCGCGGAGTTCAAAATCCAGACCTCACTCTACGACGCGGGATACGGCCGCAATCCGGGCGCCAATGTGAACGTGGTGACCAAATCCGGAACCAATGCGCTGCACGGAACCGGCTTCGAGTTTTTCCGCAATACCGATTTGAACGCGAATGACTTCTTCCGCAACCGCTCCGGTGGATCGAAGCAGGTATTGAACCAAAACCAGTTCGGCGGCGTCCTGGGCGGACCGATTAAGAAAGACAAGCTGTTCTATTTTGCCTCCTATCAGCAGACCTGGCAGAAGAACGGCATCGCCTCGCAAGGTTATTCGACGGGAATCCAGTTGCCTCCCATCCCGGTCGGCGACCGCTCCAACACCGCGCAGTTTACGCAGGCGCTGGGCGCGGCCTTCTGCGGCTTCTCCACCAATCCGGGTGGCGGCGGCGCGGGCCAGGGAACACAGGTCGCCTGTAACGGATCCAACATCAACCCGATCGCGGTTAAATTCCTCCAGGCGAAGAACGCTGACGGTACTTATTTCATTCCCAGTTCAGGCACAGCGGGATTCAAGTCCGGCGTCACCTTCAGCAATCCAGCTTACGACAAAGAATATCAGGGCATGTTGAACCTGGACTATATCATGAGCGCCAAAAATACTCTGGCCTTCCGGTTCTATCGCTCTTATGAGCCCCAGAGCATCAACTTCCTGGGCGCGGCGTATTTGCCTGGTACTCCGGCAACCGATCCCTTCGGCTATCACAACATGGTCACCAAGCTCACCACCATCGTGACCAACAACATGGTGAACGAACTGCACGTTTCCTATCAACGCACCACGACCGATGCCTTTCAGAATCCGCCGGTCAGCACCTATGCCTCAAATATCTATCCCAACATTGCGCCGGGTCAAAACTTCCTGGGCGGTGGTCTTCCGTTCAGTCCGGTCATCAGTATTCCTGGATTCTTCCAAGCGGGCGGCAGCTCTTCGAACGACGAGAGCGTGCATAATTTACAGGCGCAAGCCGGCGATCAACTCTCCTGGAATATCGGGAAGCAGACGATCCGCGCCGGCGGCGAGTTTGAACAGGTCAATTGGTTCTGGGATTACCAAGGCCTTTCGCACGGGATCACGGCCTTCCAGACGTTTAACGACTTCTTGATCGGACTGCCCGGAGCCTGCGGCCCGGCCGTGCCTGGCGTGTGTAACGGTTCTAACTTCAGCAATGTTCTCAATACCACCAACTTCGCGGTACGGAGCGGCCCCGGCGGTATCGTGCATGGCTACAAGGCCAAAAACGGCAATCTGTTCGTGCAAGACGACATCAAGGTCAACCAGCGGCTGACTGTGAATGTCGGTCTGCGTTGGGAATATGACGGGCTCCCCGGCGACAAGTATGGAAACGCCAGCAACCTGTGGCTTTCTCAACTGGCCACGGTAAATAACCCGGCCACCTTCCCCAACAGCCCGGCGACGGCCACGGCCGCCGGTTGGGTAGTCGTCAACAACTACGACACCAAGACTTGGGGCGCCGTCCCGAACGGCGTGCTGCAGCTGAGCAGTGCTGCGCCCAGCAAAAATGGCGTGCCGCTGGACGACTTTGCACCTCGTTTGGGTTTTGCCTGGCAGCCGAGCGGCAACAACAAACTAGTGGTCCGCGGCGGAGCCGGTTTCTTCTTCGATCGCGTTCCCGGCAACACCATCATCCATTCGATCGAGCAGAGCCCGCCTTACTCCATCACGCTCGATCAGGGCGCCAGCACCAACCAGTTTTCCTCCCTGGCTCAACCTTTCGAAAACATTCCGTTGGGAACGTTCCCCACTCGGTGGCTGAATTTCGCCACCAACAAGGGTTCGGATCTGGCGCAGTCCTTCATGATCGACAATCTGATCACGCCGCTGGTGTATTCCTGGAATTTCAATATTCAGTATCAGCTCGCGCCGACCTGGATGATTGAAGCCGGCTACGTCGGTTCCCGCGGGATTCATCAGCCCAACACGCTGCACATCCTGAACGGAGCCTATTTGGCATCACCCGGGAGTCCGGTCAACGGCGTCACGGTCAATACCACCGCCAACGCCCGCCTGCGCGTGCCTTATCTGGGCTTCTCGCCGACGGGTTTGCAGGCCTCCGATAACCAGGGCGACTTCAAGTACAACAGCCTGCAGTTCACCCTGCGCAAGCAGATGTCGCATGGCTTGAGCTTCCAGGCGGCCTACACTTACAGCCGGGCGTTCACCACGCAAGGCTATAGCACGGGCATTCCTCCGGGACCGGGCTCGACAGATATCGGCAACCCGACCGCTCCCCAGTATGGATTAAATCCGCAGTACCGCCCGCAGCGGCTGGTGCTTAACTACAGCTACGAGCTGCCGTCCGGAAACCTTAAAGGCGTGCTCGGTGCGCTCGCTAAGGGATGGAGCATTTCGGGCATCACAACCATTCAGGGCGGCCAGCCGCTCAGCATCCTCGACACCCGTGGCGGCGCGATCTATGGCCTGCAGGGCGCCACCGCAGTGGTAGCTTCCACGGCACAAATCGCTCCCGGCTTCACCTACGGCGATTTAGTGACCGCGGGTGGCGTCGAGCAGCGGCTCGGCGGCGCCAGTGGCGGACCCGGTTACATCAATGCGGCCGCCCTCACCACGATTCCGGTCATCGGCGGCAACGGAACCCCTGGAACCGGCGGCACCGGGTGGGGCAACACCGGCGTTGGCATCATTTACGGTCCGGGCCAGTTTGATTTCGACGCTACGGTGGCGAAGTCCACCCGGGTGGGAGGCATTCACGAAAACGCCACCCTGCAATTCCGGGCGGAGTTCTTCAACCTCTTCAATCACCCGCAATTCAATATTCCGGGAGGCTTGAACTTTGCCGCCGGCGGCTTCGGCCAGATCACCAGCACGTCGGTGAATCCGCGCCTCATCCAGCTAGCTCTGAAGTACATCTTCTAAGCTAGCCGCACGGCTCAAGAAAGAAAGGGACAGTCTTCGGACTGTCCCTTTCTTATTGGTTAGTCGCTGGCGAGCGCAGCCTTCACGCGCTCGGGCGTAAACGGAACCCGCCGCAGCCGCACTCCGGTCGCATCGTAAATCGCATTGGCCAATGCCCCCGGCACCGCCACCGCCGCCGCCTCACCCGCGCCATAGAGCGGTAACTCGGGATGGTCGATCAATGCCACTTCAATCGCCGGCGCCTCCGGGAACCGCAGAATCGGATAGCTCGACCAATCGACGCTGGTCACGCGCGCCCGGTCGAACTTCACTTCTTCGTGAATGGTGCGGCTGAGCGTCTGGACGATTAAGCCTTCCACCTGATTGCGCAGCGCGTTGGGATTCACAATCAGCCCGCAATCGTGCGCGCAAGCCACCCGCCGCACCTGGATACGGCCCGTCGAGCGGTCGACGGCCACTTCCATCGCCATGGCCACGTAGTTCTCCGCTTGCTTGTAACGCGCGTAGGCGAAGCCCCGGCCCACCAGCAGATTGCCCGGAGCCTGCGGGCTGCGCGTGGTCTTGGGCTGCCAGCCAAACATGTCGGCGGTGCGCCGGATCACCGCGATGGCGCGCGCATCGGTGAGTCCACGCAGGCGGTATTCTACCGGATCCATACCCGCCGCCGCCGACAGCTCATCGGTGAACGCTTCGACCGCGAACACATTGGCGATTTTCCCGGGAGCCCGCAAATTCGAAGGCCGCAGCGGCGTGTCTTTGAGATAATGCGCCACTACCCGCACATGGGGAGCCGCATACGGCGGATCGGCATTCTGCGTCATCAGTCCGGCGCCCTGCCCGTGGTCCTGCGCGAGGCCAGCGGCATCGATGCTGAGCAGCGGCCGACTCCCGGGCCGGTTCATAGGCACCCACATCTCCGCTTCCCAGGCCGCGATATTGCCTTGCGAGTCCAAACCGGCACGCAGGTCGAGCAACTGCTGCGGACCTTTCGGATCCCAGCCATGTTCGTCCTGGCGCATCCACTGTACGCGAACCGGAGCATTGACTGCCCTCGATAGCAGCACTGCATCCGCCGCCACGTCGTCGTTGCCGTTGCCGCCGTAACTGCCCGCGCCGTCCATGTAAACTACGCGCACCTTGGCCGGCGGCATTGCGAAAATCTTGGCGAGATTGAGACGCAGGGCATGCGAGGCCTGCACCGACGACCATACCGTAACGCCGCCCTCGCGCACGTCGGCCACGGCGCACGACGGCCCTAGCGACGCGTGCCCCTGGTTCGGCCAAAAATACGTAGCGGAAAGTTTCTTCGCGGCCCCCGCCATGGCGGTCGCTGAGTTGCCGCGATTGACCACCGCGGCGTCGCGGTCGACCGCGCCTTGGCGCACATACGTGTCCAGATTTTCGCTGCCCGGCAGCGCCGGTGCCTCGCCCCATTTGGCTTTCAGTTCACGGGCAGCACGCACCGCGGCCCACTCGTCTTGCGCCACCACGCCCAGGAAATTCTCGATGCGGATGACGCGCACATCCGGAATCGCACGGATCGATGCCGGATCTACGGCAAGCAGCTTCGCGCCCGCTGCCGGGGGATGAATCACGCGTCCATGCAGCATTCCCGCCATCGTTAAATCCTGCACGTAAGGATGGCGCCCCGTCGCTTTGAAAGGAATCTCCGGACGCAGGATCGGTTGGCCCACCACCTTATAGGTCTGGGGATCTTTCAAGGCCGCCTGGGGATCCACCTTGAGATGGAACCGCTTTCCGCTCGCGAGGTCCGCGGGACTCATCTTGCGCAGCGCTTCACGCGCTGTTGCCGCCGCTTGCCGGACCTCAACGCCGCCGCGCGTCAATCCCGTGCTGCCTCCGGTGCCGCCTTGATCGGGAGTCAGCGCGGTATCGCCTTCGACCAGCGAGACGCGTTCGACGGGCAGCTCCAATTCCTCCGCGGCCATCTGCCGGATGGCGATACGCAAGCCGGTGCCCAGATCCACTTTGCCGGTGTAAACCGTCACCGAGCCGTCGGCGTGCACCATCAGAAAGCTATCGACTTCGGTCGCGTCGAGCGGCTTGCCGAGCGCGGCATCGACTCCGCTAGCCGTCTGCGCTCGAACGCGCGCGCCCATCGCAAAGCTGACCACCAGCGCGCCGCCAGTTTTCAAAAGATTGCGTCGAGAGAAGGTTGCAGTAGCCATGTGCGCCTCCCTAAACCGCCGCTCCGGATGCACGCATTACAGCGCGCACGATCCGCGTGTGCGTTCCGCAGCGGCATAGATTTCCCGCCAGGCCCTGCTTCACTTGTTCGAGCGAAGGCTTGGGATTCTGCGCCAGCAGCGCTTTCGCCGCCATCACCATCCCGTTGGTGCAGTAGCCGCACTGCGAAGCCTGCTCGGCAATGAACGCGGCCTGCACCACATCGGGCTTCTGCGGAGTGCCCAGCCCCTCAATGGTGCTGACGTTTTTGCCGGCCGCCTGCCGCACCGGTGTCACGCAGGAGCGCACCGCTTTGCCGTCGAGCAATACCGTGCACGCACCGCACTGCCCCAATCCACAGCCGAACTTCGGCCCGTGCAACCCGGCCTGGTTGCGCAATACATATAACAGCGGTTGTGCCGGGTCCCAGGATTCAACCATGGCCGCCTGTCCGTTCAATTGGAACTTGTAAGTCGCCATGAATGGGCCTCCTTACCTGCCGTTTTCAAATATAGCTCAGTACGGCGCTGGGATCCCCTGCCACTTCATGTCTTCTTCCAAGCTTTGAACGCGTCTCGGCGTTGCATCAGAGCCGTGAACAGAACGCTTAATTGAAGATGCCCAAGGGAACCGACACATTGATCTGGGGTCCCGTATAACTGCCTGCGATATACGGCGACAACCGGGCGTATTTGTAGCCGGAGAGCTGTAGGTTAAGGCGATAGTCGTCGGTGCCCACGCCGGGAGTGGTCACAATTACATTAGCGGTGGTCAGGTTGAAGTAAGTGCCGCCGCCAGTCGAAGTGGGCTGGCCGTAGAGCACCGTATTCGTGATCGAAGCAGTGTCGGTTGGATCGTTGATGGCGCCTAATCTCACCGCATAACGCGCCCGCTCCACCAGGGCCTGATGGATGAACAGAAACTGCCCGAAATCGAACGCACCGAGCAGCATGCAGGCGAACACCAGAAAGATCAGCGCCGTCTCGACAATCACATTTCCGCCGCTGGTCTTCTTGCGCCGCGAAGCCGGGCTTATTTGTTTTTTTTTCATGCCGGCGTCCAGACGCCTTGGTACGCATAGATGATCTGCGGTTTATTGGTTAGAGTGGAACTGTAAAACACCGAATCGATGGTGTACCCGCTAATAGAAACCATCATGGAACTGGGTACTCCATTGGTGAAAATCACCGTCAAGTTCACGTTTCCAGTGGTCAAGCCGGGGAGCACCGGAGAAGTGCCGGCGGTCGGGCTTCCGTACACCACCATGTTCTTCACGTTCCCGATAAAGAGTGCGGACGGGGTGGTCGTCGTCGAATCGTAGGGGTAAA
>Ga0068855_100002320_pt1 | contig 23525 bp, 24 predicted proteins | sample KBSCornC52_FD_66592 | JGI IMG/M metagenome (GOLD analysis project Ga0068855, IMG submission 66592) | Corn rhizosphere microbial communities from Kellogg Biological Station, Michigan, USA - KBS Corn C5-2 | ecosystem: Host-associated > Plants > Roots > Rhizosphere > Soil ...
ACCTTGGGATGCAGCGTCTTCACGCGGCCATCCAGCATTTCCGGGAAACCGGTGTAGTCGGCCACTTCGGTGACCGGCACGCCATTGTCGGCCAGCAGCTTGGCGGTGCCGCCGGTGGACAGGATGTTGACGCCCATGGCGGACAGCGCGCGCGCGAAATCGAGCACGCCTGCCTTGTCGGATACGGAAATGAGTGCTTGTTTGATCATGGTAGGCAAGACTGGAAAAGGAAGGGAAACCTGAAAACCGTGAAAAGGAAGCTGCATGACCGGCCGCGCCCACCCGCGTGGACGCCGGCCTGGCCGGCTACAGCAGGCCGTGCTGCTGCAATTTCTTGCGCAGCGTGTTGCGGTTGATGCCGAGGATTTCGGCGGCCTGGGACTGGTTGCCCTCGGCGCGCGCCATCACGGTCTCGAAGACCGGCTTTTCGACGGTGGCCAGCACCATGTCGTAGACATTGGTGGGAAGCTGCTCACCAAGATCCCGGAAATACTTTTCCAGGCTCTTCTTGACGACATCCTCAATACTTTCTTTGCTCATTGCGTTGCTGCTTCTGTTCTTGTCGGCACTGCCCCGTGCTTGCCAAGACGTCCCGTATTTCCCCTGAGACGCCTGTCATCGTGGCCCTGCCGTGTGGTTGATCAATTGCGCACTGCGCGCATCCGATACCCTCTTCCTGCCCTGCTCCTGCCCTGAGTGTCGCGCCGGCGTCCGGTTCAGGCCGCCAGTGCTACCTCATCAATGGCCAGGCCATATTGCAGGCGCTCGCCGAAGGCTGCCTGGCTAGCGAAGAACTGCCGCACGGCCTGCAACTGCTGCGCGCAATCCTCGATGCGGTTCATGCTGCGGCGGAATGGCTCGCCGCCCGGCAGGTCGCGCACATACCAGCCGATGTGCTTGCGCGCCGTACGCACGCCGAGGTAGTCGCCGTAGAACGCGTAATGGGCTTGCAGGTGCTCAGCCATCAGGTGTTCCACTTCGCTCACCAGCGGCGCGGGCAGGTGCTCGCCGGTGCGCAGGAAGTGATCGATCTCGCGGAAGATCCAGGGGCGTCCCTGGGCGGCGCGACCGACCATGACGGCGTCAGCTCCGGTCAGGCGCAAGACCTCACGCGCCTTTTCGGGCGTCGTGATGTCGCCATTGGCCACCACCGGGATCTTCACGGCTGCTTTCACGGCCGCGATGGTCTCGTATTCCGCCTCGCCGCTGTAGCCGTCGGCGCGGGTGCGGCCGTGCAGCGTGAGCATGGCGATGCCGGCCGCTTCGGCGCGGGCGGCGATCTTCAGGGCGTTCTTGTTGGCGCGGTTCCAGCCGGTGCGGAATTTCAGCGTCACCGGCACATCCACCGCCGACACCACTGCATCGAGGATGCGCGCCACCAGTTCCTCATCCTGCAGCAGGGCCGAACCGCACCAGCTGTTGCAGACCTTCTTGACCGGGCAGCCCATGTTGATGTCGATGATCTGCGCGCCGCGCTCGACGTTGTACTTCGCGCAATCGGCCAGCATGACGGGATCAGCCCCGGCGATCTGCACCGCCTTGGGTTCCATCTCGCCATCGTGGTTGATGCGGCGCGAGGTCTTTTCGCTCTGCCACAAGCGCGGATCGGACGCTGCCATCTCGGAGACGGCATACCCTGCCCCCAGCTGCTTGCACAGCTGGCGGAACGGACGGTCGGTCACACCCGCCATGGGGGCGGCGAACACGTTGTTGCGCAGGGAATAGGGCCCAATGTTCACGACGTGGATCAGGGGGAGGTTCGGGAAAGGGCGCTATTTTAGCGCGATTGCCGGCCCCGCCCAACAAGAATCGGGCGTGGTTACATCTTTGGCGGTTGATTATTTATTGGGCAGCTTTGATTGTTGGCGAAATACCAATATCGAATATCACTGTGCAGGAAATAGCATGCTCGAAGCCGGGATGCAGACCGATCGCGTTGCCGGCAGACAAGACGACGGCTATCGATCCACCTCATCCAGCGTCTCCCGCTGCAGGTGCCCGATCTCGCCCCAAGAGCGGATATGCGCCCGCTCGCCATCCCAGTGCAGGCGGTTGACACTGGCATTGAAGATGTCGAAGGTCCGCGGCTGGGCGAAGGAAGTCTGGCTGGCCCAGTGGTGGACGCACTCCAGCACGCCGCCGTGGGTGACGATGGCCACCTTGCGATAGCGGCCCGAGGCCAGCACCCGCTGCATGGCCTGGACCGAGCGCTCATAGAATTCGCGCATGGTCTCGGCCACGCGCTCGCCGGCAGGGTAGCGGAAGTCGGGCTCGCGCGCCTTCCACTGGCGATAGGCGTCGGGATAGCGCGCCTCGATCTCGGTGTGGCGCAAACCCTCGAAGGCGCCATAGCAGCGCTCGCGCAGACCGGCGTCGATCTGCACCGTCAATCCCGCCGTCCCGGCCACGGCTTGCGCGGTATCGCGGGCGCGCTGCAGGTCGCTGGCGAAGACGGCGTCGATGCCCTCCGCAGCCAGCGCCTCGCCCAGCGCCAACACCTGGCGCTGGCCGGCGGCGTTCAAGCCGATGTCGATATGCCCTTGCAGGCGCTTGTCCACGTTCCAGTCGGTTTCGCCGTGGCGGATCAGCAGGATCTCGGTCATGCAGGCAGTTCAGCTACGCGGTACCGCGTTGGGGTTGAGGGTGTAGAGGCCGGTGATGGAGGCCTGCTCCAGTACATGGTCGCGCAGCGCGGTCACTACCACCGAGCCTTCCAGGTTGCCGGCTACCGGCAGCTGCTCCACGTCCAGCGCATAGAGGGTGAAGATGTAGCGGTGCACCAGCGCATCATTCCACGGCGGGCAGGGGCCGTCGTAGCCGAAGTAGTCGCCGCGCATGTCGCCGTCGCCGGCAAACCAGCCGGTGTAGTCGTTGATGCCCTGGCGCGCACCGGGCATGACCTCGCCCAGCACCGCCGGTCCCGGCTTGCCGCGTGCGGTCACGCCATTGCTGAACTGGCCGGCCTTGATCTCGGTGACGCCGGCAGGAATGTCCACCAGGGTCCAGTGATAGAAATCGACGCGGGGCAGCTCCAGCGGCACGGTCTTGCCTTCCTGGTTCACGTCGTCGCCGCGCGAAGGAACGTCCGGATCATGCACCACCAGCGCCAACGACTTGGTGCCGGCGGGCAGCTCGCTCCAGGCGAAGTGCGGATTGCGATTGCCCGACAGGGCAACATGGGTCTTGGGGTCCATGACCGCGAAGGCGAATTCGCCGGGGATGGTTGCGCCGTCCTTGAAAGAATCGCTCCAGAATTTCATATCACCTCCTAAAGTAAGGCCACATTCAACACGCTTTACGAATTCATTTGGGGACGCACGGCCAGGCTTCAATGCCGGGCCGGTTTTTATTGCATCGCCACCGCTGGGGCCTTGGGCTTGACCTGCAGCCAGAAGGTCACCGGTCCGTCGTTGGTCAGCGACACCTTCATGTCGGCCCCGAAGCGGCCGGTGCCGACCTTGTCCTCCCCGTGGCTAGCGCGCGAGCGCGCCACGAAGTGATCGAACAGTTGCCGCCCCAGTTCCGGCGCGGCCGCCGGGGTGAAGGACGGGCGCGTGCCGGAGTTGGTGTCGGCGGCCAGCGTGAATTGCGGGATCAGCAAGAGCCCGCCTTGCACGTCGGCAACACTGCGATTCATCTTGCCGGCCTCGTCGGCGAAGACGCGATAGGCCAGCAGTTTCTTGAGCAAGGCGTCGGCTTCGGCGGTGGTGTCGTTCCGCTCGGCGCACACCAGCACCATCAAGCCAGTGCCGATGGCGCCCAGCGTCTGGCCATCGACCACCACCGACGCCTGGCTGACCCGCTGCAACAGGGCAATCATGGACGCCCCAGCTTACGCCAGGGTGACGCGGGCGAACTTGCGCTTGCCCACCTGTACCACGCACTGGCCGGCCTCGACCTTGAGGCCCTTGTCGCTGATGACGGTGCCGTCGATGCGCACGCCGCCCTGCTCCACCATGCGCAGCGCTTCAGAGGTGGAAGCGCACAGGTTGGCCTGCTTCAACAACTGGCCGATGCCCAGCGGGGCGCCGGTCAGCGAAACTTCCGGGATGTCGTCCGGGATGCCGCCCTTGGAGCGGTTCACGAAATCGGCCAGCGCATCTTCGGCGGCCTGCTGCGAGTGGAAGCGGGCGACGATTTCCTGGGCCAGGGCCACCTTGATGTCGCGCGGGTTCTTGCCGGCCTCGACCTCGGCCTTGTAGCCGGCGATCTCGGCAATCGAACGGAACGACAGCAGGTCGTAGTAGCGCCACATCATCACGTCGGAAATGCTCATCACCTTGGCGAACATGGTGTTGGCCGGCTCGGTGATGCCGATGTAGTTGCCCTTGGACTTGGACATCTTTTCCACGCCATCCAGACCTTCCAGGAGCGGCATGGTCAGGATGCACTGGGGCTCCTGGCCAAAATCCTTCTGCAGTTCGCGGCCCACCAGCAGGTTGAACTTCTGGTCGGTGCCGCCCAGCTCCAGGTCGGACTTCAGCGCTACCGAGTCGTAGCCTTGCATCAGGGGATAGAGGAATTCATGCACCGAGATCGGCGTGCCTTCCTTGAAGCGCTTGGTGAAGTCGTCGCGCTCCATCATGCGCGCCACCGTGTAGCGCGAGGCCAGCTGGATCATGCCGCGGCTGCCCAGGGCGTCGCACCATTCGGAGTTGTAGCGGATCTCGGTCTTGGACGGATCCAGCACCAGGCTGGCCTGGGCGAAGTAGGTCTTGGCGTTGATCTCGATCTGCTCGCGCGAGAGCGGCGGGCGGGTGGCGTTGCGGCCGGACGGGTCACCGATCATGGAGGTGAAGTCGCCGATCAGGAAGATCACCTGGTGGCCCAGGTTCTGCAGCTGGCGCATCTTGTTCAACACCACCGTATGGCCCAAGTGCAGGTCAGGGGCAGTCGGGTCCAGGCCCAGCTTGATGCGCAGCGGCTGGCCGCTTTGCTCGGCGCGCGCCAGCTTCTGGGCGAATTCGCTCTCGATGAGCAGTTCGTCAATGCCGCGCTTGGTGATGGCCAATGCCTCCAGGACCTTGTCCGAAAGGGGCATTTTAGAAGGGGCGGCGTTAGGGGTAGACTGGTCTGCGTTCATCGATATAACTAAAAAATAGGCGTTTGTAGGACAGGACCGCGAAATCGTGTTGCTATAATTCCGACTTTCGTTTTTCTGCTGGGCGCCACGACGCCGCCTCAAAAAGCTCATCAGCAGAAAGGATATTCAACACCGTGCGTTGGTCATTCATACTACGCGGGCGTAACACGGCGAGGGGACAGGAAGCGCCGCGTTTCAGCTACACGCACACCCGCTACCGACCACGGAAACGTCAGATTTTAACGTATTCGGTTTGCATGTTCCCACAAGATAAACACAAGCACTTCTCGTCCCTGTGCTTCTCCGCGTTGCAGTCCTGCCACCACAAAGTCGCCGCCTCCTCGCCCAAGACCCGCATCATCGGCGCCAGCGCCCTGTTCCTGGCCGCCTTCACCATTGGCGCAGCCGGCTTCGCCCCGGCCGAACCGGACATGAAGGACGCCCCGGTCAACCCGATCTCCAAGGAACTGGTCTTGCCTGACCTGCAACATCAGATCAGCGCCCTGGAAGAGCAATCGCAGTACTACGTCAACGAAGAGAAGGTGCGCAGCGGCGACACCCTTGCGACCCTGCTCAACCGCCTGGGCGTGGATGACGACGAGGCCGTGGCCTTCATCAAGTCCGACACCCTGGCGCGTTCGGTGATGCAATTGCGCGCCGGCAAGCGCGTGGTGGCGCAGACCGATGACAGCGGCGAACTGGTCAAGCTCTCGGCCACCCTGGATGACGGCAGCGACGCGCCCAAGAACCTGGTCATCTCGCGCCACGATGGCAAGTTGAGCGCCGAAGCGCAACCGGCCGCGCTGGAGCGCCGCGTGGAAATGCGCTCCGGGGTGATCTTCTCCTCCCTCTTCGCCGCCACCGATGCGGTGCAGATTCCGGACGCCGTGGCCATGCAACTGGTGGACATGTTCGCCACCAACATCAACTTCGCCTCCGACCTGCGCCGCGGCGACCGCTTCAATGTGGTCTATGAAACCTTCTGGCAGAACGGCGACCTGGTGCGCACCGGCCGCGTGCTGGCCGGCGAATTCGACAACGCCGGCAACCGCTACCAGGCCGTCTGGTTCAGCGATCCGGCCAGCAAGACCGGCGGGGGCGGCTACTACGCCTTCGACGGCAAGTCGTTGAAGAAGGCCTTCCTGAAGTCGCCACTGGCCTTCACCCGGATCTCCTCGGGCTTCTCGATGCGCCTGCACCCCATCCTGGGCAAGTGGAAGCAGCATACCGGCGTGGACTTCGCCGCGCCCACTGGCACGCCCATCCATGCGGCCGCTGACGGCGTGGTCGATTTCGTCGGCAAGCAGAATGGCTATGGCAACATCGTGGTCATCAAGCACTGGAGCGGCTATTCCACCGCCTACGGCCACATGAGCCGCTTCGCGCCCGATATCAAGAAGGGCATGAAGGTCAGCCAGAACGATGTGATCGGCTTCGTCGGCATGACCGGCTGGGCCACCGGCCCGCACCTGCACTACGAATTCCGCGTCAACAACCAGCCGCGCAATCCGCTGTCGGTGGATGTGCCCAACAACCAGGCGCTGACCGGCCCGCAATTGCAGCGCTTCCGCACCGTGGCAGCCGACATGCAGCACCGCATGGCCATGCTGCGCGTGCCGGGCGCACCGGACGTGAAACTGGCCTCGGTCAAGTAACACCACACACCGGCATCCTTGCCGCATGCGCCGAGGGCGGCCGCTGTAGAATCAGCGACCGCCCTTTTCTTTTGCCCACTTCACCGGACCTGCCTGCCATGAGCGCACCTTCCACCTTGTATATCGGCCTGATGTCCGGCACCAGCCTCGACGGCGTCGATGGCGTGCTGGCCGACTTCCAGGGCCAGTCCGTCTCGGCCACCCTGGCCGCGGCCTATGTGCCCTTCCCGCCGCACCTGCGCGCCGACCTGATGGCCTTGCAGGCCGCCGGCCCCAACGAGATCGAGCGCGAAGCAATGGCCGCCAACGCGCTGGCCGTGCATTACGCCGATTGCGTGGCGCAGCTGCTGCTGCAGACGGGCAAGTCCGCCGCCGCTATCCGCATGGTGGGCGTGCATGGGCAGACCATCCGCCATCGCCCCGAGCTGGGCTTTACCCGCCAGACCAACAATGCGGCGCTGCTGGCCGAGCTGAGCGGCATCGACATCGTCGCCGACTTCCGCAGCCGCGACGTGGCCGCTGGCGGCCAGGGCGCGCCGCTGGTGCCGGCCTTCCATCGCGCCCTCTTCGGTGATGCAGCGCAGTCGCGGGTGGTGGTCAATATCGGCGGCATTGCCAACATCAGCATCCTGCCGGCCGGCAAGGAAGAGGCTTATGGCTTCGACACCGGCCCCGGCAACGCCCTCATGGATGGCTGGATCCACCTGCACCAGCAGCGCAGCTACGACATCCATGGCGACTGGGGCGCCTCCGGCCAGGTGCATCCGGGACTGCTGACGCAGTTGCGCGAAGAAGTCTTCTTCCACGCCCCGCCGCCCAAGAGTTCGGGCCGCGACCTGTTCCACCTGGACTGGCTGCAGGCCGCGCTGCTGCGCACCGGCCAGCCAGTAGCGCCGGCCGATGTCCAGGCCACCCTGGCCATGCTCACCGCCAGCACCATCGCCGACGCCATCAAGCTGCAAGCCGCTGACGCCGGCCACGTGTATGTCTGCGGGGGCGGGGCGGAAAACGCTTTCCTGATGCGGCTCTTGGGTCAGCAGCTGGAGGGTCGCGCAGAGGTCGGGTCGACCGCTGCGCTGGGCGTAGCGCCCCAGCATGTGGAAGCACTGGCCTTTGCGTGGCTGGCGCATCGCTTCGACCAGCGGTTGGCGGGCAACCTGCCGGCGGTGACCGGTGCGCGCGGCCCGCGTGTGCTGGGGGCGCTCTATCCGGCCTGATCCTGCCGTTGTCCATCAATTGCCCAACAAAAATCCCCGCTGCTGGCGGGGATTTTTGTTCCGGCGTAGGGGCTTCAATAACGGGAGATGCGCCCATTATCCAGCCGCACGCGATCACCCACCCGGAAATCGGTATTGTCTTCCTGGGCGAAGGTCTGCATCGAACCATCATCCATGCGCACGCGGATGTTGTAGACTTGGCGGCCTTCCGAATTGTTACGCTGGATCTTGTTACCGGCATAGGCGCCACCTGCGGCGCCGGCCACCGTGGCCAGTACCCGTCCGGTGCCACCGCCGATGGCATTGCCCACCAGCCCGCCGGCCACACCGCCGACCACGGTACCGGCCACGCCGCTGCTTTCCTTGTGGGTCACTTCGATGGCCTCCACCACACCGGTGCCGGTATAGGAGGCAACGCGATCATAGTTCTGGGACTGCGGGGCGGCGCCATACGGCTGCTGCTGCGGACTGGCGCAGCCGATCAGCAGACCGGCGAAACTGAGGCTGACGATGGCCAGCGAGGCATAGTGATGACGAACGGACATGGGGTTCTCCTTGCGAACTAGGCGAGATGGTGCCAGTGTGCCGCGCCGCGCGCGGCGACGGCATCGGAAAAGCCCCGGAAAGAATGTCGGAAAAAGGCCGACGTCGCCGTGTGCAGACAGGCCTGGATCGACCCTCAGTTCAGCCAGCCGCGCCGGCGGAAATACCAGAAGGGCGCGATGGCCGAGCCGATCATCATCAGGATGGCCAGCGGATAACCGATGGCCCAGTCCAGTTCCGGCATGAGCTTGAAGTTCATGCCGTAGATGCTGGCAATGAGCGTGGGCGGCAGGAAGGCCACCGAGGCCACCGAGAAGATCTTGATGATCTTGTTCTGGTTGATGTTGATGAAACCGACCGTGGCGTCCATCAGGAAGTTGATCTTGTCGAACAGGAAGGCGGTGTGGCCATCCAGCGATTCGATGTCGCGCAGGATCTGGCGGGCGTCCTCGAACTGCTCCGAACTGAGCAGCCGGCCGCGCATCAGGAAACTGACGGCGCGGCGGGTATCCATCATGTTGCGGCGGATGCGGCCGTTCAAGTCTTCTTCATGGGCGATGGTGTTGAGCACTTCGGCGGCGTCCTGGTCGGACAGGCTCTTCTTGAGCACGCTGGTGCTGACCGCTTCCAGCTTCTGGTAGATGCCTTCCAGGGCGTCAGCGGAATATTCGGCATCGGTCTCGTAGAGGTCCAGCAGCACGTCGCGATAGTCGCCGATGGAACCGGGCCGTGAGCGTGCGCGCATGCGCACCAGGCGGAACACCGGCAAGTCTTCGGCATGCACCGAGAAGAGGATGTTGCGGGCCAGGATGAAGGCCACCGTCATGGTCGAGGACGAATCGTCGTCGCCCTCGAAGAGGAAGTCGGTGCGCAGGTGCAGGTCACCGTTCTCAGCCTCGAAGTAGCGGGCCGAGGCTTCGATGTCGCTGAACTCGTCCTCGTCGGGCAGGGTCACGCCGTAGATGCTCTTGACCCAGGCGCGCTCCTCGTCGTTCGGCTCGGTCAGGTCCACCCAGACCGGCGCGGCCTGTTCCAGGTCGGTACGGCTGTCGATATTGACCTGGCTGAGTCGGCCGTTTTGCAACACGAATACATTGATCATGGGCTCTCGCTGGCTGGAACGCGGGGGAATGAGGGTGAATGCTGGCCGCAGGCGGCATGGCAGCGGCGCCACCGGGAGGGACGGCGCGGCACGCTGCGCGAAACGTGCGCAAGTGTACGTTCAAGCCCCGCCGCAGGCAAGCGCGACGCGTGTGCCTGTGGTGCTCAGGCGCCTTGGTGCGCTGTCATGCTGCGGTCATGGCGCAACGTCCTATTTGGCCACGGCCGGCAGGGTCGCGGCGTTCATGCGCCGCAGGATCAGGCTGGTGCGGGCGGCCAGGTAGCCGGAGCCGCGATTGCGGTCGTAATAGCGCGGACGCGGCAGCATCACCGCCAGCCGCGCGGCCTGCTCGGCCCCCAGGCTAGCGGCGGGGATGCGGTAGTAATGCTGGGCGGCCGCCTCGGCGCCGAAGACGCCGTTGCCCCACTCGACCACGTTGAGGTAGATCTCGAAGATGCGCTGCTTGTCCAGCAGGAACTCCAGCATGTAGGTGATGATGAATTCCTGCCCCTTGCGCAGGTAGCTGCGCTCGCCCGAGAGGAACAGGTTCTTGGCCAGCTGCTGGGTGATGGTGGAGCCACCGGCCACCACCTTGCCCTTCTTCTCGTTCTTCTCATAGGCCTTCTGCAGCGCCTCCCAGTCCACGCCATCGTGGGAAGAGAAATTGGAATCCTCCGAGGCGATGATGGCGCGCTTGAGATTGTTGGAGATGCGGGTGTACGGCACCCAGCGGAATTGCAGCTGGGCCTTGGGGTCCTTCTCTTGCAGCAGCGCCAATTGCTGGCGCATGAAGCTGGTCGATTCGGGGTTGTGATCCCGCCACCACCAGATCTGCACGAAGAAATACAGTTGCATCAGCAGCACCAGGACCAGGGGCAGCACGACAATCCAGAACAGCAGCTTGCGCAGGGATTTCATGGGACGGCTCTTGCGGGTGGATCGGCTCACTGCGACAACTGCTGGCGCAGGCTGGCGAACACCTCGGCGGTCGCCGGACGCACGCCGCGCCACCACTGGAAGGCCTCGGCGGCCTGCTCCACCAGCATGCCCAGTCCGTCGCGCACGTGGGCGCCGTGCTGCTGGGCGCTCTGCATGAAGACGGTGGGTCCGCGTCCATACATCATGTCGTAGGCCAGCGTCTCGCTGCCATAGACCGACGGCGGCAGCGGCGGCAGGTCGTCGGACAGGCTGGCCGAGGTGGCGTTGACGATCACATCGAAGGCTCCCTCAATCCCGGCAAAGGTGGCGCTACGCACCGGGCCATAGGCGGCGAATTGCGTGGCCAGTTCCTCGGCCCGAGAGGCAGTGCGATTGACCACCACCAGTTCGGCCGGGCGCTGCTGCAGCAAGGGCAGCAAGGCGCCGCGCGAGGCGCCGCCTGCGCCCAGCAGGAGGATGCGGCGGCCCTGCAGGGCCTGGCCGGCATTGACCATGATGTCGGTGACCAGGCCGGCGCCATCGGTGTTGTCGCCGAGGATGCGGCCCTGTTCGAACTTGAAGGTATTGACCGCACCGGCCAGGCGCGCGCGCTCGGTCAACTGGTCGGCCAGGGCATGCGCCTCCAGCTTGAAGGGCACGGTGATGTTGGCGCCGCGTCCGCCACGCCGCTGGAACACCTGCACCGCCGCCTTGAAACCGTGCAGCGGGACCAGCAGGCGCTCGTAGCTCAGCGACTGGCCGGTCTGGGCGGCAAAATGCGCATGGATATCGGGAGATTTGCTGTGGGCAATGGGATTGCCGATGACGACGTATTCATCCATGTTGGTTCGCCTGTTCGCTGTTGGCTGTTCGCTTGTTGTATGTTGTCTCGGTCCGATGCCGTTGCGGCTGTCCGGTGCTGCCCCTGGGCAGCCCTTCAACCGCCTCCCAGTTGCGCCTGCAAACCCTGGTCACGCGTGAAACGGAAGCGCGTGATGATTTCCCAGACGTCATCGCGCCCGCCCGTGCGCATATTGTCGGGGAAGCGGCCAAAGGGCGCCGAACGGCGCACGATGGCCACCGCCGCCTGGTCCAGCGCGGCATTGCCGGAGCTGGACTTGACCACCACGCCGCCATCGCGCTCGTAGATGCTGCCATCCTGGAAGACCGGAATGACGATCAGCAATTCGCCGTAGAGCTTCTTGCCATCCTTGGTGGGGAAGTTCAGCGTGCCGACCTTCTCGATCTTGTCCTGCAGGGTCTTGTAGTACTGTGCATAGCCCACTTCACGGGTGCTGGGCGTGATCTGGGTTTTCTTCGGGCGCTTGTTGTATAGCTCGATGTCGCGGGCCACCTCGGCCTCCATGCGGGCCATGGCGCGTGCGGTCTCGATCATGTCGCGCGCGTTGAGCTGCGGCGCTTCGGTCTGCTTCTGCTGCTCGGCGCTGGCCACGTGCTGCTGTGACTGCTTGAGCTGCGCCATCATACGCCGTTGCTGCTGTTCCAGTTCCACCACCTTGCGCTGCGCCGCCTTGACGCTGTCGCCGCTGTCGACCCGCTGCATGTCCGGCAGCGGCGACCTGGCGCGGCCCTCCTCGGCGTTGCCGCCGCCGTCCAGATTGGCCTGCGCCAGCGCCTGGGCATTGACCGGTTTCTTGTCGTGCTTGGCGTTGACCAGGATGACTTCGAGATCCGGGTCGGAAGGCTTGAGGCGGAAAGCATCAGGCGCGGCGAAGTGCACGGCCAGCATCAGGCCATGCACCAGCAGCGAGACGCCCAGCGCCACGCTCAGCAGACGATGTTGGGCAAACAGATTCACGGATTCACAGCGGGAAAGAAAAGACAGCTGCGCACAGCGCAAAGTGCAATTCTACGCCAGCAGCGCATCATTGGGCCGCCTCAGCGGGCGGGTTCTCATCGGCTGCCAGCGACGCCGCCGGCTCCTCTTGCGCCGGGGTCTCTTCCTCGCCCAGCGACGCCATTCCGTCGAGCAGGTCTTCGTCTTCCTCGCCCAGATCGGCATCCACGGCCTGGGCGGCAGCGGCCGGCACTTCCAGCAGGCGCGCCTCCACGTTCAGGTCGACCTCATCCCAGCGCAACAGGTCCAGCTTGACCTGCAGGCCGCGCGCCAGTTGCGGCAGACCCGGCATGCGCAGCACCAGGGGGATATCGACCAGGCGCAGGATCTCGTCCTTCAGCACCACGGCGTCGACCACGCGGGCGTTCTCCTGGGCCAGCCAGCGCAGGCACCAGTAGCGTTCCATGGTGGACTGGAAGTCGGCATAGCCGGAATAGGCGGCATCGAAGCCCGAGACGATGGAGAACAAATCGGCATCGCGCGGCTTGAAGGGCGCCACCAGGGGCGCGGTCACGCCATGCTCGATGCAGGCCAGGATCTGCCACTGGTTGACCAGGTCGGTATAGCGGCGCAGCGGCGAGGTGCTCCAGGCATATTGATCCACCCCCAGGCCCTGGTGGGGTGCGGCGTGGGTCACCATGCGCACCTGCATCTTGGCGGCCCAGCCGCCGGCGCCGCCACCCTGGGCGCGGTAGATGCCGGGCACGCCATGGTCGGCCATGAGCTTGCCCCAGGTGCTGTTGGCGAAGATCATCAGTTCGGCCACGATCTTGTCCAGCGGCGCACCGCGACGGCGGCGCACGATGCTGACCACGTCGTCCTCGACGTAGAAGTTGAAGTCCACGCGATTGTTCTGTTCCGGCCGCAGGCCGAAGCTCTCGCGCTTGGCCATGCGGCCCTGCTCCAGCAATTGCACCCATTGCCACAGCAGCGCGATCTCATCCTTGTGCGGATACTCGCCGCGATTCTCGGCCAGCGCTTCCTCGGTGACCAGGTCGTCGAGGTCGTTGTGGCGCAGGTTGGCGGTGATCGGCACCAGTTCGGCGCGGGTCTCGGTGCCCAGCACGGCCCAGTTGGTCGCATCCAGCGTGGCATAGAGCGACAGCGCCGGACGGGCCGCGCCGGCGTCCAGCGTATAGGCGGCCACCAGCTCGTCGGGCAGCATGGTGATCTTTTCGCCCGGCATATAGACGGTGGACATGCGCGCACGGGCAATCGCATCGATGGCGTCGCCGCGCTTGATGGCCAGGCCCGGGGCGGCGATGTGGATGCCCACGCGCAACTTGCCGTCAGGCAGGCGCGTGACCGAGAGCGCATCGTCGATCTCAGTGGTGGTGACGTCGTCGATGGAGAAGGCCTGCACGTCGGCCGTGGGCAGGTCCGTCGGCGGCGCAGGAATGTCGATGGCGGGGAAACCGGTGCCACGGGGGAAATGCTCGAACAGGAAGCGCGCATAGTGCAGATCCTTGGGCGAGGCGACACCGCCGGCGGCCAGCATCAGGCGCTGCGGCGTGGTCTGCATTTCCTTGGCGGCGGCGTCCAGGGCCTTGAATTCGATGCTGTTCTTGTCGGGCTTGAACAGCAGTTGCAGCGCGATCGGGGCGAACGCCTGCGGCAGCTTGTGGGCCTTGAGTTCGTCCACGTAGGCCGCTTGCGCCAGCAGTTGCTGCTTCTTCTTTTCCAGCCCGGCCAGTGCGGCCTGCAGGGAGGCTTGCGGGGCGGCCTTGTAGCGGCCGCGGCCCTTTTTGTAGAAGTAGATCGGTGCATTGTGCAGGCGCAACAGCAGGCCGGCCGCCTCCGGCGGCAGCGGGGCATGACCGAAGTAGTCGGTGGCCAGTTCGGTGAAGCCGAATTCTTCCTCGCCGGCCACTTCCCAGAGGAAGTCCAGGTCGATTTCCTCGGCGATGGCCTGGGCCTGTTGCAGCAGTTCCTGCGGCGCCGGGGCGGTGAACTGCAGCAGCGCGTCACGCGCCTTGACCTTGGCGCGCTTGCCGGAGGCCATCTCGACCTGGTAGGACTCGCCCTGCTGGGTCATGATGGAGCCGGCCTTGAAATCGCCGGATTCTTCGAACAGTAAATTCATCTGCGTCTATCGCTTTTCAATCTGGTGCATGGGTCGGCCGGGAGCGCATCAAGGGCTCCAGCGCCGGCAGGAAAACATCGGTAACCATCAGCACGCCGCCGCGCCGGGTAAACAGGGAGCGGCGCGCCAGGAGGCTGGACGGCAAGGGCAGGCCAGGCAGGGCCTGCACGATGCGGCGCATCAGCGGGTGATCGGCTGCCAGGCGAGCATACTGGATAGGGCTGCGCCCGACCAGCGGATCAAAGAACAGGTTGACCCCCAGCGGGGTGTTGCCCAGCTTGCTGAAGAAGGGCCAGTCGGATTTCACCGAGGTCGTTGACAACACGGTATGCCCGAACACCACCGGCTGGCCGTCGCAATGCAGGATCACATCGCGCTCGACCACCCGGCTGCGGGCCGGCACGCCCAGTGCGGCATGCTCGTCGGCCAGGATGGGGCCGGGGCGCTGGCGCAGTAGGCGCACCGTGAACTGGCCGGTGCGGGCCTTGAGCTTCAAGGTCATGGAACCCGGATCGGACAACCAGGCGCGGGTACGCCGCGCCAAGCCGCCCTGGCCGGCCAGTTGCCCTGCCAGCGCCTGCGGGTGCGCCATCCAGCGGGCCCGGCCCACGCCACGCGGCATCAGGACACCGCCTTGCCGTGGGGATCGACGTCGCAGAAGGCCAGCACCTCATCCAGGTAATCGGCAAATTCGGCAATGCCGTGGTCACTGCCCTGGATCACGGTCTGGCGCGCCAGCGGGTAGTGCGCCACCATCTCGCGCCAGTCCAGCACCTCGTCGCCGGTGGCGGCGATGAGGAAATAGCGCTCGGGCCGGGTGATGGCCGGCACGACCAGCGCTTGCAGCTCGGCGATGTACTCGCGCTTGAATTCGAAGGGTTCGTCGGAGTGGTACTGGGTGCTCACGCCCACATACGACTCCAGGTCACGCGGCGGCTTGACCGCCGGGTTCAGCAGCACGGCGCGGCAGCCCAGCCGTTCGGCCAGCCAGGTGGCGTAGAAGCCGCCCAGGGAAGAACCGACCACGGTCAGTTGCGCCGGTTCCACGTCCGCCACCATCGCGCCGGCCAAGGCGATGGCCGCTGCCGGCGAGGCCGGCAATTGCGGGCAGAGGTAGTGGTCCTGCAACCCCAGGTCGGCCATGCGCTGCCCCATCAGGCGCGCCTTGTACGACTGCGGCGAAGAGCGGAAACCATGCAGGTAGAGAATCATGCCAGGGCGTCCAGCAGCTTCTGGTGCACGCCGCCGAAGCCGCCATTGCTCATCACCAGCACATGGTCGCCGGGCCGCGCCGCAGCCTTGACGGCCTGCACCAGCGCAGCCAGGTCGTCGAAAGCGGCCGCCTTGCTGCCCAGCGGGGCGAGCGCCTCGCCCAGATCCCAGCCCAGCGCATCGCGCCCGGCGTGGGCGCCGAAACCGAAGACCAGGTCGGCGTTGGCCAGGCTGCCCGGCAGGGCTTGCTTCATCGTGCCCAGCTTCATGGTGTTGGAGCGCGGCTCCAGCACGGCCAGGATGCGCGCCGCGCCGACCTTCTTGCGCAGGCCGGCCACGGTGGTGGCGATGGCGGTGGGATGGTGGGCGAAATCGTCGTAGACGGCCACGCCATTGACGCTGCCGCGCAGTTCCATGCGCCGCTTGACGCTCTGGAACGCGCCCAGCGCCGCGATGGCCTGGGCCACCGGCACGCCCACGTGACGGGCAGCGGCAATGGCCGCCAGCGCATTCATGCGGTTGTGCTCGCCGGTCAGCTGCCACTCCACGGTGCCCTGCGGCTGGCCCTCGAAGAAGACATCGAAACGGCCATCTTCATGGGTCAGCAGCGACCAGCCCGACTGGTCCTGGGCCACGCCGAAGTCTTCGCGCTCGCTCCAGCAGCCACGCGCCAGCACGCGCTGCAAGGCCGGCTCGCGGCCATTGACGATCAGGCGGCCGATGCCGGGCACGGTGCGCACCAGGTGATGGAACTGGGTCTCGATGGCGGCCAGGTCGGGGAAGATGTCGGCGTGATCGTATTCGAGGTTGTTCAGGACCGCCGTGCGGGTGCGGTAGTGGACGAACTTGCTGCGCTTGTCGAAGAAGGCGGTGTCGTACTCATCGGCTTCGATGACGAAGAAAGGCGCAGGACCGCCCTGGCCATCGCTGCCCAGGCGGGCCGAGATGCCGAAGTTCATCGGCACGCCGCCGATCAGGAAACCAGGTTGATAGCCGGCATGTTCCAGCACCCAGGCCAGCATGGCCGAGGTGGTGGTCTTGCCGTGGGTGCCGGCCACGGCGAGCACCCATTTGTCTTGCAGGATGTTCTCGCCCATCCATTGCGGACCGGACACATAGGGCAGACCGCGATTGAGGATCTCTTCCATCAGGGGATTGCCGCGCGAGACGACATTGCCGATGACGAACAGGTCGGGCTCGAGCGCCACCTGGGCAGCATCGAAGCCCTGGGTCAGCGTGATGCCCTGGGCTTCGAGCTGGGTGCTCATCGGCGGATAGACGTTGGCGTCGCAGCCGGTCACCGTATGGCCAGCCTCTTTGGCCAGCACGGCCAGGCCGCCCATGAAGGTGCCGCAGATGCCGAGGATATGTATATGCATAGCGAATCTTGGGGTGTAATCCCAAGATTTTACCTGAGCCGGCGCCTCCTCCCTATCCCCGGCCACGCGGCGGGCTCAAGCGACGCCCTTGTCCTGGCTGCGCAGGGCGGCCGGCAGGTCCTCCGGCTCCAGCCCGGCCTCACCCGTGCAGCAGCGATCCGGCCCGAACGGTCGCCTTATGTGCCTGAGCACCTGCTCGGCGTGGCGGGCGGCGCTGGTGAGGCGGTTGAGGATCAGCCGCAGGCTTTCCCATTCATCCGGTTCCAACGGCTGGTCCAGACCATCTCTGACCACGCTGGCCCGGGTGATGAGGGCCGCCGCCTTCCAGGCGGCCTCGTGGTAGACCTCGGCCAGCTCACGCCGGATGCGGTCCAGCTCTGCCTTGTCGGGCTTGCTCATCGCTGCCTCAGAAGGTTTCCCATTGTTCATCCGGCCCCTGCGCCACAGCCAGCGCGGGCGCAGCCGCCAGCGCGGTGCCTGCCACCGCTGGGCGCCGCGGCGTGTGGGCGGGCGCCGCCGTGGCCACGACAGCCACCTCGGGAGCTTGCTGCCGGGCTGCGCCAGGCAGGCGGAACACCCCGACCAGCTCTGAGAGTCGCTGGGCCTGGTGCGACAGCGACTGCGATGCCGAGGCCGCCTCTTCCACCAGGGCGGCATTCTGCTGGGTCACCTCGTCCATCTGGGTAATGGCCTGGTTGACCTGCTCGATCCCTTGGGTCTGCTCGCCGCTGGCCGCCGAGATCTCGGACATCACATCGGTGACCCGCTGCACACTGGACACCACCTCGGAAATGGTCACCCCAGCCTTCTGCACCAGCCCGCTGCCCAGGCCGACCTGCTGCACCGAATTGTCGATGAGGGTCTTGATCTCCTTGGCGGCGGTGGCCGAACGCTGGGCCAGCGAGCGCACTTCGGTGGCGACCACGGCAAAGCCGCGCCCCTGCTCGCCGGCACGGGCCGCTTCCACCGCCGCATTCAGCGCGAGGATATTGGTCTGGAAGGCGATGCTGTCGATCACGCTGATGATGTCCACGATCTTCTTGGAAGACGCATCGATGCTGCCCATGGTCTCGATGACCTGGCTGACCACCTTGCCGCCCTCCTCGGCGATGGTCGAGGCGCTCAGTGCCAGCTGGTTGGCCTGGCGCGCATTTTCGGCATTCTGGCGCACGGTGGACGTCAGTTCTTCCATGGCCGAGGCGGTCTCTTCCAGCGAACTGGCCTGCTCTTCAGTGCGGCTGGAGAGGTCCAGGTTGCCGCTGGAAATCTGGCCCGACGCGGTGGCGATGGTGTCGGTGCCGCTCCTGACCTGGCTGACGATGCGACGCAGGCTGGTATTCATGGCTGCCAGTGCAGCCGTCAGTTGCCCGGTTTCATCCACGGAGCGGGCGGTGATGTCGGCGGTGAGGTCGCCGGCGGCGATGCGATGGGCGAACTCGCCCGCGCTGCGCAGGGGCGTGGCAATCACCCGGGCGATGAACAAGGCCAGGGCCAGACCTGCCAGCAACGCGCCGATCAGGATGGCCACGACCCACACCTGCGCCTGGTCATAGGTGGTCTCGGCGCTATGGGTGGACTGGACGCTGCCGTCCAGGTTGACCTGGGCCAGCTTGTCGAGATCATTGAGCAGGCTCAGGTAGTTCTCGAAGGCCGGGCCCAGCAGCAGGCGCTTGGCCTCGTCCAGCTTGCCGGCCCGGATGGCGGCCAGCGTGTCGCCGTGCAGCGCAATGAATTTGTCGATGCGCTCATTGACGCCAGGAAACAGTGCTTTTTCACCTGGCTCGGAGATCTGGCTCGTGTACTGCTTGCGCGCCGCCGCCAGGGCTTCCAGGTTCTTGTTCATGAGGCCGATGACTGCGCCGCTCTGCTTTTCATCACCCTCGTAGAGCGCCAGCTGGGCCTGGTTGGCACGCACGCGCGAGAGCGCCACTTTCATGTCATTGAGCGAGCGGATGCTGGGCAGCCAGTTGGTGGCCAGCTCCGTGGCCGACTGGTTTACCTTGTGCAACTGGACAATGGAAAAAATGCCCAGTACGCCCGTCAACAGCAGTACGCAGGCAAAGGCCAGCAACAATTTTGTGGCGATCCTGCGATTGTAGAACCAGTTCATGACTTCCCCTTTTCATAGTCGGATGCGCAAGAAAAGTACGCCCGACCCCATGGCCAAAAACGGTCTGCTGCGTACGCGATAGACCGAACTTAACCGCTTCCTCACAAAGGTTCCGGCGCGCCGAAAAATTCCTGCGCATTTTTTCGGAGCGCTTCGTTTCCGTGGAAGGAAGCTCCAGGGCTTGAGAGAGAATCACAGGCAAAACTTACATATTCATTAAACATTTTCTGACTTAAATCGACATGCTCCCTGTCTTGATATGCCCTGGATGCAACAGAAAATGCCGCTGAGTGCTTTTCTCATTGAAAGCCGCATCAAGAACCAAACCTCTTTTTCTGCCCTGGGCTCAAGCACCAAGGTCGATCTGTCCGACCCGCAGTGTGCCGACACCTTTCTACGCACCACCGGCGTCAAGATCGAGAACCCGAATGCGTCGCACGGCGCAGTCCAATATGAAGGCGAATATTTCCTGCTGCCGGAAGGGGGGCTCTATCGTTCCACCACCCCGTCCGGATGGGTCATGCTCAGCATCCCCGAGGCCGAGGGCTACAGTCTCTACATTCCGCGCAGCGGCGAGTTGCACTGGCGCGCGGCCGAGGGCCTGATTCATTGCCGCAGTGGCAGCGCCATCATGCTGGATCTGGCGCGGATGCAGCAGCTCGCCAGCCTGGACTCATCCTCGGGCACGGGCTTCTTTTTCTCCATGCATTGCATGACGCACAATCTGTCCCAACTGCTGGAGGCGCCGGTGCACCGGCAATTGCGTTTCCAGTCACCGTTGGTGCACGACGCCCATGTGCTGGCTCCCCTGGCCTCCCTGGGCGAACTCATCGCCGAAGGCCTGGGTGGAACAGCGCCGCTGAAGAATGCGCCGCTGGCCATGGCCAATCTGCTGCAGGCGGCCTCCTACCTGATCCTGCACAACCTGCCGCACAATCATTCGCACGCCCTGACGCGCCGGCCGCCCGCGCCCGCGCCGCGCCAGATCAAGCGCGCCGTGGAGTTCATCATGGCCCGGCTGTCCGCACCGATCACCCTGGCCGACATCGCCGCGCACGCCGCCATCAGCGTGCGCTCGCTGCAGTCGGGCTTTCGTCGCTACAAGGAAATGACGCCCATGGAGTTCCTGCGCACCCAGCGCCTGGGCCGGGTGCGTGAAGACCTGCTGGACCCGGCCGTTCCTGCCGATATCCAGCACATAGCGCTGAGTTGGGGCTTCACCCATCTCTACCTGTTCATGCGCTATTACAAGAAACAGTTCGGCGAGAGCCCTCAGGCCACCCTGGCCAGGCGTACGGTCAAGTGGACCGGTAGCTGACCAGTACCCGCACCCACGACGCAGCCATGCCGCGCAACAGGTATCATGTGGCCCATGTCTGAATTCACCTCCCCCACCGAGCAAGTGCGCGCCGAGATCGCCGCCGCTGCCGCCCGCATGATCGCCGAAGATGGCGCCGACTATGGCAGCGCCAAGCGCAAGGCGGCCAGGCAGATTTTGGGCAACCAGAAAGTACGCGGCGAGATCATGCCCGATAACGAGCAGATCGAAGAGGAAGTGCGTCTCTACAATGAATTGTTCTTTGCCGACACCCAACCGGCGCGCCTGCTGCACCTGCGCCAGGTGGCGCTGCAGGTGATGCAGGACCTGGAGGCCTTCAATCCCTATATTACCGGCGCGGTCTGGAACGGCACCGCCGGGGAGCATTCCGACATCCATCTGCAACTGTTCTCTCCCAGCGCCAAGGATGTGGAAATCTTCCTGCTCAACAAGAACGTGAATTTCGAAGTCGGCGAGACGGCGCACTTCCGTACCGGCCAGCCGGTGGAAACCCTGAGTTTCCTGCTGCCCCAGCGCGGGGCCGATCCGGAACTGGCCCACCTGACCCTGTATGAGGAGGACGATCTGCGCGGCAGCCTGCGCTCGGCGCCCGGCAAGCGCGCCGAACGCGGCGACGCGAGCGCCCTGGCCGCCCTGATCGATGAGACCTGCAAGGAAGAAGACTGATGAAAAAGCTGCGAAATGTGATCCTGTTGGCCGTGGTTGCCGTCGTTTGCGTGGGTATCGGCCTGTATGCCAGCCATCGCGCCCATCCGGCCGACTCCCCCGAGACCCAGGCGCTGAAGCACCTGCTGGCGCAGTCGCTGCCTGACGCTACCGGGCAGATGCAGTCGCTGGCGCAGTATCAGGGCAAGCCGCTGATCGTCAACTTCTGGGCCACCTGGTGCGGCCCTTGCGTGGAGGAAATGCCCGAGCTGACAGCCCTGCAGCAGGAAATCGCGCCGGTGCAGATCCTCGGAATTGGCGTCGATAGTCAGGAAAATATCGGCAAGTTTGCGCAAAAGTACCAAATCCGCTATCCTCTCTTCGTTGCCGGAACCGGCGCCACCGATTTGCTGCGGCAATTCGGCAATCAGGCGGGCGGTCTTCCGTTCACCGCTCTGGTGGGCAAGGACGGCAAAGTCAAGAAGATCTACCTGGGTCGCCTGAAGTTCGACGAACTGCGCCAGGACCTCTCCCTACTGTAAATTCGAGAAAATCTGCGAAAAGAAAGTTTTTCTTGCCAATTGATGGCATTTGACGGCAAAATGCGCGCATCGTCGTCAAACGGAGCTTAATCTCCATGGCAAAACAGCTTCTCCTGCTCAATGGCCCGAACCTGAATCTGCTCGGCACCCGGGAGCCGGAAGTCTACGGTTCCACCACGCTGGCCGATATTGAACAGCGTGCGCAAGAACAGGCCCGCGCCGCTGGCGCTACCCTGGTCGCCTTCCAGAGCAACCATGAAGGCGCGCTGATCGACCGCATCCATCAGGCCCGCAGCGAGGGCGTGGACGGCATCATCATCAATCCGGGCGGACTGACCCACACCAGCGTAGCCTTGCGCGATGCGCTGGCCGGGGTGGCCATCCCTTTCGTGGAAGTGCATATCTCCAATATCCACCAGCGCGAGGAATTCAGGCATTTTTCCTACCTGTCCGGCATTGCCCGGGCAGTCCTGTGCGGCTTTGGCGTGGATGGCTATCGCATGGCCATCGACCATTGGCTGCGTCAATCCTGACGGCCTTGCGGGCCGTTTGCCGGCCTGCGCCCATGGATCGCTTCACCGACTGCATCATCTGACTGGACCCGCCGGCCGCAGCTCGCGCCGGCGCTTCTTTTAACACTACTCAATCTACATTCCGAGGGATTCAAATGGATTTACGAAAACTCAAGACGCTCATCGACCTGGTTGCTGAATCGGCCATCGAAGAGCTGGAAGTCACCGAAGGCGAAAGCAAGGTCAGAATCGTCAAATCGTCCCCGAATACCCAGAATCAAGTCGTGATGGTGCCGCAACAGCAAGCCTACGCACCGGCAGCCGCCCCCGTGGCAGCCGCCGCACCGGTGGCTGCTGCCGCGCCGGCTGCTGCTCCCGTGCCGGAAGGCTATATCGTCAAGTCGCCCATGGTCGGCACCTTCTACCGTTCCTCCGCCCCGGGCGCACCGGCCTTCGTGGAAGTGGGCAAGGAAGTCAAGGAAGGCGACACCCTGTGCATCATCGAAGCAATGAAGCTGCTCAACGAGATCGACACCGACAAGGGTGGCGTGGTCAAGCAGATCCTGGTGGAAAACGGCCAGCCGGTGGAATTCGGCCAGCCGTTGTTCGTGCTGGGCTGATCGCGCATCGTCCCCGGCCTGGCCGGATGCGGCCGCCCGCAGCGGCCTGCTTCCGGAACCTATAACGCTTGATCCTAGCGACGCTTCAATCCTTTATGTTTGAAAAAATCCTCATCGCCAACCGTGGCGAAATTGCCCTGCGTATCCAGCGCGCCTGCCGCGAATTGGGCATCAAGACCGTGGTCGTGCACTCCGAGGCCGACCGCGAAGCCAAATACGTGAAGCTGGCCGATGAGTCGGTCTGCATCGGTCCGGCTCCGTCGGCCCTGTCCTACCTGAACATGCCGGCCATCATCAGCGCCGCCGAAGTGACGGACGCCCAGGCGATCCACCCCGGCTACGGCTTCCTGTCGGAAAACGCCGACTTCGCCGAGCGTGTGGAAAAGTCGGGCTTCGTCTTCATCGGCCCGCGCGCGGAAAACATCCGCATGATGGGCGACAAGGTCTCTGCCAAGCAGGCCATGATCCGTGCCGGCGTGCCCTGCGTGCCGGGTTCGGAAGGGGCGCTACCGGACAATCCCAAGGAAATCGTCCAGATCGCCCGCAAGATCGGCTATCCGGTCATCATCAAGGCCGCTGGCGGCGGCGGTGGCCGTGGCATGCGCGTGGTGCATACCGAAGCCGCGCTGATCAATGCCGTGACCATGACCAAGACCGAAGCCGGTGCCGCCTTCGGCAATCCGGAAGTCTATATGGAGAAGTATCTG
>Ga0068855_100002321_pt1 | contig 23515 bp, 20 predicted proteins | sample KBSCornC52_FD_66592 | JGI IMG/M metagenome (GOLD analysis project Ga0068855, IMG submission 66592) | Corn rhizosphere microbial communities from Kellogg Biological Station, Michigan, USA - KBS Corn C5-2 | ecosystem: Host-associated > Plants > Roots > Rhizosphere > Soil ...
CGCGGCTCGTGGTTCGGCATTCCCGGACGCGTGCGCGGATAATCGGTCTGCTGCGTTTCCCAGGTGACCACGCCGCCCTTGACGTAGATCTTCCAGCTGCAACCGCCGGTGCAGTTCACGCCGTGCGTCGAGCGCACGATCTTGTCGTGCTGCCAGCGCAGGCGGTAGCCCTCCTCCCACTTGCGATCCTCCATGCGCGTTTCACCGTGGCCACCGGCGAACGGCTCGCGGTGCTGCGTGAGGAACATCAGGCGGTCGAGGAAGTGACTCATGATGGCGGGCTTTCAGCGAGGGGGGCCGGCGACAAGCTGCACGACCTTCACGCGGCGCGCTCCGGCGTTCGTGCCCGGAGCGGTCAGGCGTCTCACGCGACGTGCTCGACCAGGCGAACCTTGCGCACCTCGGTGACGTAGATCAGGATCAGCGACACCCAGACGATACCGTACAGCAGCATGAAGCAGCTCGAGCGAATACGCGTCACATCGAGCACCATACCCCATAGGATCGGAAGCAGGAAGCCGCCGAGGCCGCCCACCAGGCCAACGATGCCGCTGACCACGCCGAGATTGTTCGGAAACTCGTCGCCGACGTACTTGAACGTGGACGCCATGCCGAACGCCAGCGCGACCCCGAGCGCGAACAGCAACAGCGTGAACGGCACGACGCTCCAACCCAGGTGAAAGCTGGCCGGGCCGTCGATGGTCTTCACCGACAGTATCGTTTGTGGATACGAGATCAGGAACAGCGTGATCCACGCGGCCCACAGCACCCACCACGTGACGCTGTGCGCACCGACGCGGTCGGAGAGCCAGCCGCCGGCCGCGCGAAGCACGCCCGCCGGCAAGGCGAACGCAATCGCGAGCAGGCCCGCCGTCTTGACGCTCGCGCCGTACTCCTGGACGTAGTACTCCGTCATCCACAGCGACAGCGCGGTGAAGCCGCCGAAGGTGAGCGAGTAGTACTGGCACAGCTTCCACACGCGCCAGTCCTTCAGCACCGCGAGCTGCTGCGCGAGCGTCGGGCTGCGCGTGCCGCCGGCGCCGGGGTCGGGCGTGCTGACCAGCCAGAACATCGCCGCGGTGGCGACCAGCACGACCGCGTACACCTTCGGCACCATCTCCCATCCGTAAGCTTCGATCAGCCGCGGCGCAACGAACATGTTGAGCGCCGCACCCATCGTGCCGGCGCCAAAGAAGCCCATCGCGAATCCGCGCCGCTCGGGCGGGAAGAAGCGGGCGCAGTACGGCGTGCCGACGGCAAACGATGCGCCGACGATGCCAAGGACGAAGCCAACCGCCAGGAACTGCCAGTACTCGGTGAGATAGCCCGCCGCGTACACCGGCACCGCGGCCGCCAGCAGCAGCACGGTCATCACGATGCGGCCACCGAAGCGATCCGTCCAGATGCCGAGCGGCAGGCGCATCACGGCACCGAGGAGCACCGGCGTCGCCGTCAGCAGGCCGAACTCGGTGTTGTTGAGATTCAGCGTTTCCCTGATCGGAATCCCGATCACGCCGAACATCATCCACACCGCAAAGCACACCATGAATGCGAACGTGCTCGCGAACAGGACCCGATAAGCGCCGGGATCCTGCCGGCCGGTGGACATCGCGGAGCCGTCGACCGCCGGCGTCACGCGAGCGTGTACGATGTCTTGACCGTCGTGTAGAACTCCGCGGCGTAACGTCCCTGCTCGCGCGGACCGTAGCTCGATCCCTTCCGGCCGCCGAAGGGCACGTGATAATCGACGCCGGCCGTCGGCAGGTTGACCATCACCATGCCGGCCTCCGCGTTGCGTTTGAAATGCGTCGCGTGCTTGAGACTCGTCGTGCAGATGCCCGAAACGAGCCCGAACGGCGTGTCGTTGGCGATCGCGAGCGCTTCGTCGTAGCCTTTCGCGCGAATGACCGCCGCCACCGGGCCGAAGATCTCCTCGCGGGAAATCCGCATGTCGTTGCGCGCGTCGGTGAAGAGCGTCGGCGCGACGTAGAATCCCGGCGATCCGCGCGTCAGCCGCTCGCCGCCGGCCATGAGCCGCGCGCCCTCGGCCTTGCCGAGGTCGATGTAGCGCAGGTCCTGCTCGAGCTGGCTCTCGTCGACGGCGGGGCCGATGTGCGTACCGCTTTTCAGCGCGTCGTCGATGACGAGCGACTTCATCCGCTCGGTGAGCGCGCCGACGAAGCGGTCGTGGATGCCTTCGGTGACGACGAGGCGCGACGACGCCGTGCAGCGCTGGCCGGTCGCAAAGAAGGCGCCGTTGGCGGCGCATTCGACCGCAATGCCGAGATCCGCGTCGTCGAGCACGACGAGTGGATTCTTCCCGCCCATCTCGAGCTGGAACTTCTTCATGCCCGCGGCGCACGCCGCGGCGATGCCCTGGCCGGTCGCAACCGACCCCGTGAAGGAAATGGCGGCGACGTCGGGATGCCGGATCAGCGTCTCGCCGACGACGGAACCGCGTCCCATGACGAGGTTGAACACGCCCGGCGGAATCCCGGCGCCGGCGATGATCTGCGACAGCGCGTGCGCGGTCCCGGGAACGAGATCGGCGGGCTTGAACACGACGCAATTGCCGTAAGCGAGCGCCGGCGCTATCTTCCACGCGGGGATCGCGATCGGAAAGTTCCACGGCGTGATCAGCCCGACGACGCCAACCGGCTCGCGCGTGACCTCGATGTCGATGCCCGGCCGCACCGACGCGATCTTCTCCCCCGCGAGCCGCACGCACTCGCCGGCGAAGAACAGGAAGATCTGCCCTGCGCGCACCGTCTCGCCGACACCTTCGGCCAGCGTCTTGCCCTCCTCGCGCGCCAGCAACCGGCCGAGCTCGTCCTTGCGCGCGAGGATCTCGTCGCCGACGCGCTTCAGGATGTCGTGCCGCTGCTGGATCGAACCGCGCGACCACGAGGGGAACGCTTGCTTGGCCGCGGCGATCGCGCGCTCGGTGGCTTGCGCGTCCGCACGCGAGAACAGGCCGATAACGTCGGCGGTGTTCGACGGATTGACATTCTCGGCGGCCTGCGACGATTCGAGCCATTCGCCGGCGATGTAGTTGGCTGCTGCGTGCATTGCACCCTCCTTTCGCGTCGATCGTCGAATGTTACCCTTCCCTCGCGCGGCACCACGTGCATGCGCGCAAGCGCCGCATCGAATGACGCTCCCGATCCCTCTCGACTACGCGCCGATGGAGGCGAAATCCGTCGCCTCTTTGCCGGAAGGCGGCGCGTGGCAATACGAGCCCAAGTGGGATGGGTTCCGCTGCCTCGCGTTCCGCGATGGGGACGACGTGCATCTGCGCTCGAAGAGCGGCCAGCCGTTCGAGCGCTACTTTCCCGAGATCGTCGCCGCGGTCGCCGCGCTGCCGGCGAAGCGCTTCGTGCTGGACGGCGAGCTCGTGATCCCCGAAGGCGATGCGGTCTCGTTCGATCTTCTGCTCATGCGCATCCACCCGGCGGCGAGCCGCGTGCAGAAGCTCGCGCGCGAGCACCCGGCGCGCTACGTCGCGTTCGACCTGCTCGTGGACGCGAACGGCCGGTCGCTCGTCGATCTACCGCTCACGGAACGGCGTGACGCGCTCGAACGCTTCGCCGCGCGCGCATTCGCGAAGGCGCCGGCGTTTCGCCTGTCGCCGGCGACGCGATCGCGAACGGACGTCGATCGCTGGCTCGCGTCATTGGGCGACCGCATCGACGGTGTCGTCGCGAAGCGCATCGATGTCTCCTATCGCAGCGGCGATCGCACCGGCATGCAGAAATACAAGCCGGTCCGGACCGCCGATTGCGTTGTCGGGGGCTTCCGCTACGGCGCGAAGTCGCGCACCGTCGGCTCGCTGCTGCTCGGGCTGTACGACGACGACGGGCTGCTGCATCACGTCGGCTTCACCTCCAACATTCCGCGCGAGCAACGCGAAGCGCTGACGACGAAGCTCGAGCAACTCGTCGCCGCTCCCGGCTTCACCGGCCGCGCACCGGGCGGGCCGAGCCGCTGGAGCACCGAGCGCAGCGGCGAATGGGAGCCGCTGCGGCCAAAGCTCGTCGCCGAGGTTCGTTACGACCACGTCAGCGGCGGCCGCTTTCGCCACGGCACGGCGTTCGTGCGCTGGCGTCCGGACAAGTCGCCGCGCCAGTGCACGCTCGCGCAGATCCGGCAGCCGCGTGCCGAAGGCGGCATCAAGGCGCGCGCGGCGTCACCGGAATCGTGAACGTGAACGTCGAGCCGGCGCCCGGCTCGCTTTCGACGCCGATGCGTCCGCCGTGGAGCTCGATGAATTTTCGCGCGAGGGCGAGTCCGAGCCCGGTGCCCTCGACCCGCTTCTCGTGCGCGCCCACCTGCCGGAATTCCTCGAACACGGCCTCCTGCTCCTCCTTCGCGATGCCGACGCCCGTGTCGCTCACCGCCACCTCGACCATTCCATCCCGAATGGCCGCGCGAACGGCGACGCGTCCGCCTTCGGGCGTGAACTTGAGCGCATTGGAGAGAAGGTTCAACAGCACCTGCTTGATCTTGCGCTCGTCGGCACGAACGACGCCGATGGAATCGTCGACGCCGCGTGCAAGCTCGATGTCCTTGCGGCTCGCCCGCTCCCGCAGCAGGAGCAGTGCGCTGTCGATGACGCTGCGCAGATCGAACTCGGAGAGCTCGAGCTCCATCCGCCCAGCCTCCACCTTGGACAGGTCGAGGATGTCGTTGATGAGGGCCAGCAGATGCCGGCCGGAGTCCATGATGTCGCGGACGTATTCGGCCTGCTTCGCATTGAGCTCGCCGAACATGCCCTCGCCAAGCACCTCGGAAAACCCGATCACTGCATTCAGCGGCGTGCGAAGCTCGTGCGACATGTTGGCGAGGAACTCGCTCTTGTGGCGGCTCGCGGCTTCGAGCTGCCGGCTCTTGTCGGCGATCTCGTGGAACAGCCGCGCGTTCTGGATCGCGAGCACCGATTGCGTGGCGAGCGTCTGCACCAGGTTGACCACCTGCGGGGCCAGCACTCCACGCTCGCGCCGCCAGATCGCCAGCACGCCCACGACGTCATTCTCGAACTGCAGCGGCACGGCCAGCAGCGAGCGATACCCGCGCCGCTCGAAGATCACGCGCACCCGCGTAACGCCGTAGCTGCCTTCGGCGAGGACGTCGGCGACCTGAACCGGCGCGCGCAACGCCGCCGCCTGCCCCGCCGCGCCCTCGCCGAGACGCAACGGGTGCGCGCGCAGCACCTGCAGAAGGTCGTCCTCGACGTTGCAGGCGCCACGGATGCGGCTGAAGCGCTCGGTGGCGTGCTCGTATTCATAGAGGACGCCGCCGCTCGCACCCGCGAGATGCACGGCGCGCGCGACGATCGTATCGAGAACGGTGTCGAGATCGAGGCTCGAGCTTACGGCGTGGGCAACCTCGCCGAGCGCGTGCAGCTCCTCGAGCGAGCGCGCCAGCTCGCGTGTGCGTGCCTCCACTTTCTGCTCGAGCGTCGTACGCGCAGCCGCGAGCTCGGCCGCCGAGCGGTTGAGCTCGTCGCCGAGCGCCTCCAGCTCGTCGCCGGTCCCGACGACGACACGATGGTCGAGCTCGCCGGCGCCGATGCGCGCCGCGCCCGCCTGGAGCGTGCGGATCGGCGCGACCATGCGGCGCGCGAGAAATCCGCTGGCGAGCAGCGCGAGGGCGAGCCCCAGCACGAAAATCACGATGCTGCGCACGATCGGCTCGCGCAGAGCCGCGTAGGCGTCGGCGGCGGGCCGCTCGACGAATACCAGCCAACCGAGTGGCGCTATCGCGGCGTGCGCGGCCAGCACCCGCTCGCCACCCAGTCCGTCCGCGAAGATCGCCGCGGCCGACGCGTCGGGCTCGCCAGCCAGGCGCGCACGCGCGCTTTGCACCTGCGCCAGATGCGAAAGATCACGCCGCTCGCGCAGCGTGCGCGCGTCCGGATGCGCGACGAGCTGGTCGGCCGCGTCGACGACGTACGCGTATCCACCGGTCCCGACGGAGAGCCGGGACACGATTCGTTGCAGCGTGCGCAGTCCCACCTCGGCCGCGGTGACTTCGATGGCATACGTTCCGACCGGCATCGCCAGGATCAGATAAGGCTCTGCATCGTCGCGCAGCTGGACGGCACTCCAGTAGACCTTACCCGCTCGCGCGGCGACAAACTCGGGCGCATGCGAGAAATCCGCGCCGCTCCCAATGACGTCGGGATGCAGGCGCGAGACGAGCATTTGCTCATGACCCGAGACGTCGAGGTGACGCAGATCGCTGATCGCGGGAACGCGGCGAAGCACGCGCAGGAAATCGAGCTCGCGCTGCTCGGCAATCGACGCGGCCAGTCCTTCGCGAAAGCCGAGCGCGGCAGCGCCGAGCGGTCCCGCCGACGGATCGTCGGACGCGGTGCGCGTCGTGTCGCGGACCTGCTCCTGCACTTCGCTCAGGAACTGCTCGATGCGCGAGGCCGCCGCCGTCGCGTGCGCCTGCTCGACATCGACGATTGCCTGCTGCGCCTGTCGATACGAGAAATAGAGCTCCGCGAGGCCGGACAGCATCAGCGTGCCGCCCACCAGCGCGAGCAGGACGCGTACGTACTTGCGCAGAAGCGGACTGCGAACGCCGGCGTGCATCAGCGGCGAAAGGCGTCCGCGCGGAGCAGGATCCGGCGCGGCACGGTGAGGCCGAGCACCTCGGCGGTCTTGAGGTTCACCGCAAGGTCGATCCGCTCGGCGCCCTCGATCGGCAGATCGCCCGGCTTCGCCCCGGCACGGATCCGGGCGACCAGCGACGCCGCCTGCACGCCTTCGGCATATGCATCGGGCCCATACGAGACCAGCCCGCCGTGGCCGACCCACAACGCGGTTGCGAAGATCGCCGGCACGCGCAACGCCAGCGACTGCTCGAGCGTCGCGACCGATATGCGCAGGCGTGAATCGTCCGCCGCGAAGAGTGCATCACCGGGCCCAAGCTCCGTGAAGACCCGTTTCAATTCGCCGGCGTCGCCGACGCCACGCACGGCGACTTCGAGGTTCAGCGCGGACGCCGCGGCGACGGCGTTGCGCGCCATGAGCGCGGTTGCCGGATCGTCTCGATCGTGAAGGACGAATACGCGGCGCACCGCCGGGGCGAGTGAATGCAGTACCTGCAGGCGCTTCGCCGCGAGCTCGGACTGCAGGCTCGAGATCCCGGTGACGTTGCCGCCCGGCGTGGCGCGATTCGCGACGAGCCCGGCCGCGACCGCATCGCCCACCGACGTGAACACGATGGGTACGCTGCGAGTCGCGCCGCTCGCGGCCAGCGCGGCGGCCTGCTGGCTCGCGACGATCAGGTCGACGCCGGCGGCGACGAGCGCTGCCGCAGCGCCCGGCAGCGCTTCACGCCTGCCCTCGGTGAAGCGCACTTCGAACGTCACGTCGCGGCCCTCTTCGAGCCCGAGGTCCCTGAGTCCGGCCTTGAGCCCTTCGACCGTCGGGTGCTCCGCCGACCAGGTCTCGTTCAGGATGCCGATGCGAAACGGTCGGCCCGCATCCTCCGCGTGCGCAACGCACGCCACCAGGCACAGCAGGAGCGCGGCTGCGTACGCCCCCATTCGCATGGGGACCCGTCAGCCCTTCAGGAACTCGTGGTATGCCCCCTGTGCGACGCGGTCCCACGGGCCGATCCGCTGCTGCAACTTCGCGAACGACGCGTGGACCTTGCGGGCCATCGGGCTCTGCTCCGCCTGCTCGTGCTCGACGTCCGTCGCGAGCTTCTTCAAGTCGCGCAGGACGGACGCAGGAAATTCGACCAGCTCGACCTTCCCCGCGAACTGCGTGCGGAGGCGCTCGATGGCGGCCAGGTTCTTCGCGTGGTAGTCCATGAAGCCGTACACCTGCACGGCGGTCGTGGCGAAATCCAGGATGCGCCGCAGGTCGGCCGGCAGCGCTTCGTACGCCTTGCGATTGAAGACGAACTCGCCGACGGTGCCGGGCTCGTGCCAGCCCGGATAGTAGTAATTGCGCGCCGTGTTCTGCAGTCCGAGCTCGAGATCGTCGTGCGGACCGACCCACTCCGCGGCATCGATGACGCCGCGCTCGAGCGCCGCGTAGATCTCGGCGGCCGGCGTCAGCACCGCGGTGCCGCCCGCGCGTGCGATGACTCTTCCTCCGAGCCCGGTGCCCATCCGCATCTTCAGGCCCTTGTAATCCGCGATCGTGTTGATCTTCTTGCGGAACCATCCGCCCATTTGCGGCGCGAAGCCCGGGCCGAGCCGCGGCACGAGGTCGAACGGCGCGTAGGTCTCCTCCCACAGCTTCTGGCCGTCGCCGTGGTAGTACCAGACGGCCATTCCCTGCGGATCGAGGCCGAACGGCACGGTGGTGAACCACTCGACTGCGGGATCCTTGGCCGTCCAGTAGTAAGAGGCGGCCATGAACGCCTCGATCGTCCCCTTCGACGCGGCGTCGAAGCATTCGAACGGCTTCATGATCTGCCCGCCGGGATAGACCTGGATGCGGAACCGGCCGCCGCTCATTTCGTCGACGATCCGCGCGAGGCGCTGTGCGGCACCTTGCAACATGTCGAGCTGGGGGGGCCATGCGGTGGAGAGCCGCCATTGCACGCGCGGCTGCGCGATCACGCTCGGCGCGGCGCAGGCCGAGGACACGGCGACCGCTGCCGCGCCGGTCTTCGCGAGAAACGCCCGCCGTTCGGTGGTCATTGGACTACCCTCCGCGCTGACGCGCTTCGGGGCAATTCGCGCTTGGGACGGCCCTGCGCGCTCACGCCCCCTCCCCGCCGGCGGCGCGATTCTGACTTCGCGCGCGCACGCCCGGAACGATCGACCGCAATGGTTCCGGCGATTGTGCCACGAAGCGCCGCATGCAAGTGCGGCCGGCGATGCCGCTCGGCGGCCACGCGTTGCGGCGATGCCGCGCGGCGGCGCCCGTTCCGGCGCCGCTACGGCAGTGCGCATTCCGGCGCCGCTACGGCGCGGGCCTCAGGCGGGTTCGGCGACCGTCGCGGCCGGCGCGAGCGCTGCCGCAATCGCGTCGTCGACCTGCTCCATCCAGACGAACTTCAATTGCGCGCGCGCGTCCGCCGGGATGTCGTCGAGGTCGCGCTGGTTGCGGGAAGGCAGCATCACCGTCGTGATCCCGGCACGCAGCGCGGCCAGCACCTTCTCCTTCACGCCGCCGATCGGCAGCACGAGGCCGCGCAGGCTGATCTCGCCGGTCATCGCCACGTCGCTGCGTACCGGGCGTCCGGTCAGGAGCGACGTCAGCGCGACGAACATCGCGACGCCCGCGCTCGGCCCGTCCTTGGGCGTCGCGCCCGCCGGCACGTGCACGTGGATGTCCGACTTCTCGAGCACCTGCGCGTCGATGCCGAGGTGCGCGGAGCGCGCCTTGACGAGGGACAGCGCCGCCTGCGCGCTTTCGCGCATCACCTCGCCCAACTGGCCGGTCAGGATCAGCTTGCCGCTGCCCGGCATTTTCGCGGCCTCGACGAACAGGATGTCGCCGCCGACGGGTGTCCACGCGAGGCCGGTCGCCACGCCCGGGATGCCGGCGCGCATCGCGACCTCGCCTTCGAACTTGCGCGCGCCGAGGATGGCGTGCAGGTCGTCCGGACCGATGATCGTCTTCTGCGCGCTGCCTTCGGCGATGCGCACGGCGACGTTGCGCAGCACGTTGCCGATCTCGCGCTCGAGGTTGCGCACGCCCGCCTCGCGCGTGTAGTCGAGGATGATCGCGGTGAGCGCATCGTCGGTGATCTCGCACTGCTCGGGCGACAGCCCCGTCGCCTTCTGCTGGCGCGGCACCAGGTAGCGCTTCGCGATCTGCAGCTTCTCCTGCGCCGTGTAGCCCGGAAGCTGGATGATCTCCATCCGGTCGCGCAACGGCCCGGGAATCGTGTCGAGCACGTTCGCCGTGCAGATGAACATGACGTGCGAAAGGTCGAACGGCACCGCGAGGTAGTTGTCGCGGAACGTCGAGTTCTGCTCGGGATCGAGCACCTCGAGCAGCGCCGACGACGGGTCGCCGTGGAAGCCGCCCATGCCGAGCTTGTCGACCTCGTCCAGCATCATCACGCAGTTGCGCGTGCCGGCCTTGCGGATGTTCTGGATGATGTTGCCCGGCAGCGAGCCGATGTACGTGCGGCGATGGCCGCGGATCTCGGCCTCGTCGTGCACGCCGCCGAGGCTCACGCGGACGAACTTGCGGCCGGTTGCCTTGGCGATGCTCTGGCCGAGCGACGTCTTGCCCACGCCGGGCGGGCCGACGAAGCACAGGATCGGGCTGCGGCCTTCCGGATTGAGCTTCCGGACCGCGAGGTATTCGAGGATGCGCTTCTTGATCTTGTCGAGGCCGAAATGATCCTCGTCGAGAATGCGGCGCGCTTCCGCGATGTCGATCGCTGATTCGGACTCGACCGACCACGGCAGCTCGATCAGCCACTCGAGGTAGGTGCGCACCATCGAATATTCGCCCGCGGCCTCCGGCATCCGCTCGAGGCGCTTCAATTCCTTGCGCGCGGCCTTTTCGACCTCCTCGGGCATCTTCGCTTCGGTGATGGCCTTGTCGAGATCCGCGAGGTCGGCGTTGCCTTCCTCGCCTTCGCCGAGCTCCTTCTGGATCGTGCGCATCTGCTCTCGCAAGAGGTGCTTGCGGTTGATGTCGCTGATCGACTCGCGCGTGCGCTCGTCGACTTCGCGCGACACCTTCAGCACCTCGATGCGCCGGGCGAGCAGCTCGAGCAGCTTGTCGAGCCGCGCCTTCAGGTCGAATGTCTCGAGCAGCGCCTGCTTTTCCTCGACGCCGATGTCCATCAGGCCGGCGATGAAGTCGGCGAGCCTCGACGCCCCTTCGACGCCCTGCAGCGCGGCGACCATCTCCTCGGGCACCTGCGGCAGCAGCTGCAGGATCTCGACCGCGCGCTCCTTCAGAGCACGGCCGCGGCCCTCGATTTCCGGATCGGTTTCGGCGGAATCGTCGATGAACTGCACGCGCGCCACGGCGAACGGCCAGCCGTCCAGGAACTGCAGCACGCGAAAGCGGCGCAGCCCGCGCGCGATCGCATGATGCGCGCCGTCGGGCGTCGTGATGTAGCGCATGACGCTCGCGCTTGTCCCGACCCAGTGCAGGTCGTCGGGCGTCGGCGCATCGACGTCGGGCTTGCTCTGCAGCAGCACGCCGAGCGGGCGCTCGAGGCGCACCGCCTCCTGCGCGGCCGCGCGCGAGCGCTCGCGTCCGACCGTCAGCGGAAACACTGCGCCCGGGAACATCACGACGTTGCGGACGGGCAGGATGATCAGCGCGTCGTCGGGCAGCGGGCGCAGCGTGCCGTTGCCACGCGCGCTCGCGGCGTCGGCAGCGACGCCGGCCGGCGGCGTCGGGCCCTCCGCCGACAGCGGACGATCGATCGAGACGTTCTTTTCGCTCATGTTTTCCTCAGCCGCGCTCATGTCTTCCTCAACCGGTCTTGCGCAACCGCAGTACGAGCAGGCCGTGCGTGAGCTCGGGCACGCCGGCATCGAGGCGCACGGCCGGCAGCGAAATGCGGCGCTCGAAGGTGCCGTAGGGAATCTCCAGCTGGCGCACGGCGAGCCGCGAGCCCGCGAACGGGAGCGGACGCTCGCCGCGGATCACCAGCACGCCGGGCTCGTGCCGCACGTTCACGCGATCGGACGTGACGCCGGGCATCGCGGCAATGATCACGATCTCGCGCTCGTCCTCGAACATGTCGACCGGCGGCTCCCACGCGGCCTGCGAACGCCCGGTCGCGTGCAGATGAAAGAATTGTCGGTGCAACCGCTCGGCCTGGTCGATGAGGTCGACGGCCTGCGCCCACATCCAGTCACTCGGGTCGGTTCTGCGCATGCGTCGTGATCCATTGCATCAATTGAGGAAGCGGCAGCGCCCCCGACTGGCGGGCGATCTCGCGGCCGTTGCGAAACGCAATGAGCGTGGGAATGCTGCGAATGCCGTAGCGCGACGCGACGTCGGGCGCGGCCTCGGTGTCGAGCTTCGCAAGCTGTACGCCCGGGCCGACCTGCGCGGCCGCCTGCTCGTAGGCGGGCGCCATCATCCGGCAGGGGCCGCACCACGCGGCCCAGAAGTCGACGACGACGAGCGTGTCGCCCGCGATCTGCCGCTCGAAGCCTGCTGACGCGAGCTCGATCGGGCGCCCGGGGAAGAGCGCCTCCTTGCAGTTGCCGCAGCGGGGGCCATCCTGCAGCCGCTCACGCGCGACGCGGTTGGTGGTGGCGCAATGGGGGCAGACGACGTGAACGCCGCCAGGCTTCCGCGGTTCCGCGCTCACGAACGTGCCTTCGCGCTGCGCAAGTCCCGGGCCGGCCTCGAGATATCGACGATCCGCATGGCGCAGACAATGAGGGCCGCCGGCGCTTATTCAAGTCGTCGCGGGCGGGCTTGCCCGTCTCAACGCCGCGGGCGGGCTTGCCCGTCTCAACGCCGCGGGAGGTTTTGCCTGTGCAACGCCGCGGGAGGGCTTGCCTGTCGCAACGGCCGCAAGTCGCGTGCTTCGCCTATCCGCAAAGGCCCAGCACGCGCTCCTGCTGGGTACATGCGCGTTTGGGTGCTGCCACAGGAGCGGACCGGTTCGCAATGCAGTTGCGGATCTCGTTCGCGGTCGTGCGATAGTAATTCCAGCCACGGCCAAGCTCGGGCAAGGCGATCTGCACTTCACGCCACTTCGGATGTCCGTTGGCCTGCAGCTGCGAATAGTTCTGGCAGAGCGCGCGCATGAATCGTGCGAGGTGGTCGCGCGTGTAGTCGAGGTTGAAGTCGTACGTGACGAGATAGGCCTTGACGGCGAGCGCCGGCAGATCTTCCGACAACAGGTTCGGATGGAGATCTGCGCGCACCGTCGCCGGGAAATACGTGCGCAGTGCGGCCTCGCTCGCCGCGTTGTTGCGATCGAACTTCAGCAGCTTGATGTATTGGCGCGACTCGGGCTTCATGTCGATCAGCAGCTTCGCCGGTTGCCCGGCGATCACTGCGACGACGTCGATCGACTTTTCGGTGACTAGGCGGGCGAGCGCGTCCTCGTTTGTGAGGAAGCTCGCGTTGGCCTCGCTGATCGGTTCGCCAAACATCAGCCGGTAGAGCGTCGTCGTCGTCAGCGCGGTTCCGCTGCCGATTGGTCCGGTGTTGATGCGCTGGCCGCGAATGTCGTGCACGTATTCCATTGGCGAATCGGCGCGCACGATGAAATAGATCTCTTCGTTGTAAAGCGGCATGATGACGCGCAGCGGCCGGATCATCTCGCCGGCCTCCTTGTTGCCAGCGGCCGCCTGGTCGAGAAACGCCTGGTAGACGTCGGACTGCACCATCGCGAGCTTGACGCCGGGTTCGTAGCGCAAGCGCTTGACGTTCTCCGAGGAGCCTGCGGACGGCAGCACTTCGAGCTCGATGTCGGCGAGCGGCGCGATGTACCGTGCGAGATCGCGGCCGATCTGGATGTACGTGCCGCGCTCCGAGGCGGTGACGACCTTGTATTCGGCGGCCGCACTTGCAACGCCTGCGTGCGCAGCGAGGACGACACAGTACAGCGCGGCAAGCAGTCGCCGGATCATTTACCGTCCAGTCGTGGCGCCGCAGAGTCCGAGCGCGGCGATGCTGTCGACGCAGCTCGCCGTCGTCGACGGTTGCTGCAAGCGCTCGGGAGTCGGTTCGCGGGCTGGCACCGGCCTCGCTCGCCCTGCCGTCGTCGCGCGTGAACGTGCAGGCGTGGGGCCATCGCTCACCTTTTCCTTGGTCGTCACGCGCTTCTGCGCTCGCTCGTCGGTCGAGGCTGCGCCCTGCACGGCTTCGCTCGGGCCCCTCGCTGCCGGTTCGTTGTCGATCGCGTCGGTGGAGCTGCTTTCGTTTGCGCGTGCGCCCGGTTCACCAGCGGCCGACTTCACATTGCCGGCCTCGCTGGCCCTTGGGTCACCTTCATGCGGTGTTCGGATTGGAAAGGTGCCGATGATCGACCCCTGCAACTGCCGATCGCCCGAGTTCTTGAACGGATTGTCGAGCTGGATCGCGTAAAACGCGGCCACGCAGACCACCAGCACCAATGCAAGCCCGACGACCATTGGCCGGCTGAGCCATGAGGACCGGGCCCGCTCGACAGGCGCCTCGTCCTCGGTCGCTTTAGATTCGTCCCGGTGTGCGGGAAAGCCCGCGAACAGCGAAAGCGATGTTTGTTGCAGCGGGGCGCCGCCCCATCGTTCGTGCCAGCGGGCATCTCGGGGTTCGGCCGACGGGATTGAAGAATCGCTTTGCTTCCCCCCGATCTCGGCGTCTCCCGTTTCAGAGGCGGGGAAGATCAGGAAATCGACATTCGCCGCGTCCGTCGACTCGGACGCCGGGGCGAGCACCGCCGGGTCGCCCGCGCTGCCCGTATGCGAGCTTCCTGCTTGAACTGCCGGAAAGATCAGGAAATCGACATTCGCCGCGGCCGCGACGTCGGACGGCAACGTGTCTTCCGCCGAAACAGGCGGATTCGAGTGGTCAGCCCTCTTACCCTTATCGAAATTGAAGCGCGCACCCGTTGGCATGGCGCTTCGCAGCCCGGAGAGCGGAGAAGCCGACGGCGCCACTTCGAGAACCGCTGCTTCTGCCTCGTCGAGATCGGCGCCACAGTGGTCGCAATTGCGCGCGCCTATGCGATTGACAGCGTTACACCGCGCGCAAAGCTTCTGGCGCAGCAAATCACCGCATTCGTTGCAGTACTTCGCGTCGGCGGGATTGGTGTGCTGACAGACGCAGCAAACCGAAGCCATCAAAGACCCTCCTCGTCAATGATGCGACGTTTCGCGGTTTCGATGTTGTCTACCCGTTCAACGGCGGTACGCCGTCGACTGGCTCAGGGCCTGGGCCGGAATCTGGCACGGGACAACATGCTGCATGGCTCGACGACGAAATGGCGGCCACCTGTGACGCGGCATTTGGTCAACTCGCTTCGCGAGCACGGTCCGCGAGCATCTCGGACACGGTTGCGCCGTCGACCGTGAGCTTTTGATCCGCAAAGCCATACGCGAGCGCCATGTCGCAGAGCAGATTGACTACGCGTGGAATGCCGCTGCTGGCAGCAAACACGGCGTCGCATGCATCACCGGTGAACAGATCCTCGCGACCCCCCGCAAGCCGCAGCCGATGGCGGATATAGCCACCCGTTTGCTCCTTGTCGAGCGGCGTGAGCTGGTAGTCCACTGCGACTCGCTGCATCAGTTGTCGCATGTCCGGCCGGCGCAGCGTGTCGCGCAGCGACAGCTGGCCGACGAGAACCGTCTGCAATAGCATCGTTCGGCCGGCGTTGACGTTGGAAAATAGACGAAGTTCCTCCAGTACTTCGGCTGCGAGCGCCTGTGCCTCGTCGATGACGAGGACCGCACGCTTGTTGAGCATTTCGAGGCGTTTGAAGTATCCGACGAGTTCCTGCTGCATGCCGATCTTGTCGAGCCCATGGTAGTCGAGCCCGAACTCCAGGAGCATCCATTGAAGCAGCTCGGCGAACGTTCCGGTGGTGCTCGTGATCATGCCAACGGCGATATGCGGCGCATGCCGGCTCAGTAGATAGCGCAATAGCGTCGTTTTGCCCGTGCCGATATCCCCACACACGATGCAGAACATCGCGCGGTTGTGGAGGCTGTAGCTCAGGAGAGCAAGCGCTGTGCGATGTTGCCGAGAGAGGAACATGAACTCCTCCTGCGGCAACAGCGCGAATGGCTTTAGCCGGAAGCCGTAGAACCGTTCGTACACAGAGCCTAGCCTTGAGTCCCGAAAAAGCGCCGAAAAAGACCGGGTTTCGGCCACGTAATCGGATCCGGCTCGGGAAGCACCCGGGATTTATTCAGTACGATGCCAATGAGGTTGGAGTCCCGCAGGAGCTCGCACGCGCGCTCGATATCGTCCCTGACAGTCTTGCATTCCTCGACCAGGAGAAGTGTCGCATCCATGTAGGCGGAAATCGCCAGCGTGTCTGCACCCTGGAGGATCGAGGGTACGTCGAAGACGATCAAACGATCATGATACCGGCTGGTGAGCTCATGAATCATGTCGGCCATCATCGGCGAGCGCATCAGCTCCGATGTGTTCATGACTGGCGCGCCCCCGGGAACCAGCACCAGGTTCCCGATGTTCGGATGTATCAGAATGTCCTCGAGTGAAACCGAACCGGTCAGATATTCTGCGAGGCCAGGTCCCGGATCGAGCTCCAGCATGTGGCGCAGGTCCGGATCGCGAAGATCCGCGTCGATCAGCAGCGCCGTATGGTCCAGTTCCGTTGCGAAGCCAATGGCCAGGTTCAGCGCAACTGTGGACTTGCCAGCCCCCTTGTTCGGACTTGTCACCGCAAGCGTGCGCCAGCGGTTTTGCCGCATTCGCATGAGAACCTGCGTGCGCAGAAGTCGAAACGCATCGGCCGTCGGATCGTCGCTGCCGGCGATGACGCGATGCCGCTCCAGCGCATGCGGCGGAATCTCGACGCTACGCGTGCGCGCGTACTGGATGCGACGCGTCCGCGCCTCCGAAGGGGAGGAGACTGCTGGTATCTGCTTCGAATCGAACAGGCCGTCGCCGGACGTTTCGGCCTCGAAAACGCGCTGCAATGCAAGTGCGATCTTCTCCATTAGGAGACTACAGGATCGGTATTCTGCGCATCAGCGCGTCGAACAATGCAGGCAGCGGCCTCACGAAGGAATCGACCGCGAAAAGGATTGCGACCGCCAAAATCGTGCAGAATGCAGCCAGCGCCCACGTCCGCCGTCGCGTGCGTCTGCGCTCCGATCGGGTCTCGATGTACGGAATGGCGATCAGCATTGAAACGGATGCGATCCGCGCGAGTTGCAGCGGACCCTTGATCGAGGGGTCGAAAATCTCGCGCAGAAAGGCGAGACCGAGACCGCTGCCGAGCGATGCGACGAGGCCGCCCATGGCGATGGCGGCGCGGTTGGGGCTGACCGGGCGTTGCGGAAGGGTTGCGGGCTCACCCAAGCTGAAGCGCTCGGCCTTGCTGTCCTTTTCCAGCTCCAGCGCACCTTCGGCCTGCATCTGTTTTGTCTTGATCTCGCGGTAGCGCGCTTGTGCGTTACTGTAGTCACGCGTTAGCTCGTTGTATTCCCTTTCGACGTCCGGAATCTGTATCAGACGTGCGTCATAGGTCCGCTGCTTGGCCCGAAGGTCATCCTTCGCAGCGGCGAGCTGTATCAGCTCACGCTTGGTACTTTCAAGCTGTGCGGCGAGTACGACATACGCCGGGTTCCTGGCGCTTGCGTCGGCTGCGAGCGGGTTCTCGACGCCTTTCGCCCGGGCGGCTGGCTTGGCCAGGGCGGAGATCTGAGCCTCGAGTTCCGCGATCTCCCGCTTCATCCGGCGGACGTCCGGATGGTCAATCGTGTAGACGCCGGAAGCGCTCGCATACTGCGCCTGCAGCGCTCGCAGACGCTGCTCCGGCGTCGCCGGTAGCTCGGCACCAGTGCCGCTTCCGATTCCCGCTCCTGACGCGGTCGAAAGATCGGGCTTGATCAGAGTCAGCTGCGATTCGAGGGACAACTTGCGATCCTCCAGCAGGTTCATTTGCTGTTCGACCCGACGCAATTCCGACTCCGTCCGATCGGCGAGCTGAACGTTGATCGCCGAAGAATCAGGCATTCGCCCGACATTGCGACGCTTGAAATTCGCCAGTTTCTCTTCGGTGGTCTGCATCTGCCTGGCAACGCGGTCCGCCTCCTGTGTGAGGAATTCGCTCGTTTCGGCAACACTCTGTCGACGCGCTTTGAGATTTTCGTCGAGATAAAGCGAAGTCAGCTCGTTTACGACGTTCTGTGCGCGGTCAGGCTGCGGCGCGTCGTACGAGATCGTGAACGCGATCGTGGCATTGACGCGCCGGCCGCTGCTTCGGTCGGAGATGTCGGCGTTGATCGTGGTGAGCTTGATGTCTTTGCGCATCCGCTCGACGATCTCCTCCTCGGTCTGTCGCCCGCGGTACTTGCCGTACAGGCCATACTTATCGACGAGTTTCAGCAACACAGCCCGCGTCATGACCTGCTGGCTGATGACCTGTATGCGCTCGTCCGCGAAGCTCGTGATCGTCGAACGCACCAGATCGGGAGGAACTTCCTGCTCCTGCACGAGAATCGTAGCGGAGGAGCGGTACATGGATGGCAACGCGATCGCGATGACCCCGCTGATTATCGCGAGCAACGCGGTCACCGGGAGAATCAGCTTCGCTTGCCGCCGCAATGCCGCGATCAATTCGCGGGGTGCGATGCCGCCTTCGGCTTCTCGTGTGATTTCCTCTTGCACGGCGGCGATGTCGCAGTAACTGCCAGCAGGCGATGTCCGATGTGCCGATTCGGGGAGCGATCGGCCGGCGGTCTTTTCTCGATGCGCGAGCGGCATCGAGAGGATCAATCGAGGCCGTGCCGCTGCATGTAGCGAACCAGCGCCACGCGGCCGCGCAGGTTGAGCTTCGAGTAGATGTGGTGCAGGTGCAGCTTGGCGGTTCCCTCCGTGATCGCAAGCCGGCCGGCTACGTGCTTGCTCGGCATGCCGTCGGCGACCATGCGCGCAATCTGCGTTTCGCGCGGCGTGAGATTCTTCGCCATCGTGCGTATGCCGGACTCGCGGCGCAAGAGCTGGTCGACGGCACGGTTCGCGGCGCTCTTCTCGATCCAGCGTCCCCCGCCGTGCACGATGCGCACGCATTCGACGAGGAGTCGCAGCGCCATGTCCTTCATGACGACACCGCAAACGCCGAGCTTGATCGCATCGAGGACATCCTCGTTCTCCATCGCCGTGAGCAGCACGACCTTTGCAACCAGCCCAATGCGCTTCATTTCGCGAAGCACTGCGACGCCGTCCTTGCCCGGCATTCGCAGGTCGAGCACGAGGACATCCGGCGCGCACTGCCGAATCGCCTGCAAAGCCTCGTCGCCGTTGCGCGCCCTGGCGACCACCTCGAAATCCCGCTCGTGGGCAAAGAGATTCGCAAGCCCATCGAGAACTACCGGATGATCGTCGGCGATAACGAGGCGGATCGTCATGACAGCACCTGTCGCTCAATAAGCGTCGTTGGCAAATGGGTTGTTCAATGGCAATTCGATTTCAACCGTGGAACCGGAAAGCGACGACGTGAGCACCAGATTGCCGGCCAGCGACGCGACCCGCTCCTTCAGGGAGGCCGGTCCGATTCCGCGCGCCTCGAGTGCCGTGAGATCGTAACGGCCGCGAAACGGAAAGCCCGATCCGTCGTCCGCGATCACGATGCGAACGGCCTGGCTCGCAATGCCGACGTCGACATTTGCATCGCGCGCACGCGCATGCCTTGTGACGTTGCTCAACCCTTCCTCGATGAGCCGATACACGTGATCGGCCAGCGGTCCGGGGATCTCGGCCAGGTCGCGTGCACGCAGCACGACGCGCGGCCCCCATCGCGAAACGCGATCGCATAGCTTTGGCAGCACAACGGCGAGGTCGATGTGCACTGCCGCGCGCGAAGAATCCGGATGCTTGACGCGCTCGATGTACATGCGCAACTCGCGCTGGCGCTCGACGATCAGTTCCTGGATCTCGCGAATGCGCTCGCGCGCTGCATGCGGATCGGCGTCGAATGTTCGGAGCGTCGCGTCGAGTTGCAGTGCTGCGCCGGTCAATGACTGCAGCAGGCCATCGTGGAGCTCGCGCGCAAGTCGCAAACGCTCACTGAGCAACTGGCCAAACGCTCGGTGACGATCGGAAAGATACTGGTCAGCGCATGTGTGCGTGATGACTTCACGCGCGAGGCCTTCCAGAACACGATCACTCGGAAACGCCAGCTCGAATGGAGCGGTCCGCATGGTGCATATTTCGCCCCAGCGCAAACAACTGTTCTCGCTCGGACGGGCGACTCCCTCGTTCGCCTGTACTGTGCAGGCAGTGTAGCACCGCGCGTTTGTTCCCGGTCAAGCGCCGAACGTCGGCGATTGTTTGCGCTTCATCGTTGAACATTCGTCTAAGATCTCACGCCGCGCCGAGACGAAAAGCGTGCGCCGCCCCCTGCGTATTCGTGGCCGCCAACGGAATGCCAGCCCCGGCTGCGCTGTTCTCTACAATTGCACTTTTTTCGCGCTAACTGCGGTCGCAGCGCGCTTTGCCCCTCCGTCGGGCTTTAGTCCGGCCGCAAGCGTCGCCTCGATCAGCGCACACGAGGCCGGAAGCTCGGCAAGCGTCAGGGCGAAACAGGGAGTTCGCGCGGCAATGTCCGCGACGGCATCCAACCCCCGGTTGCCGTGCGCAAGCGGATTGAGTGAATGGACGTAGAGGCGCGCCGCGGCTTCCCCGGGTGCGAGCGCACGAATGGCCGGTGCACCGGAAACGTGCATCCGGGACAGAAGGAAAATCGCCGACAGTGGTTTCGGCTCGTAAACCGGTGCGCGGGGGAGCGCCTGCGCCGGTATGTGTGTCGTCACGCCGAGGTTCACTGCACCCGGCGGTGGCGGATATTCCTGCGGAACCTCCTTCAGGCACAGTGCGCGAGGATAGGGATGCACATGCAGGGAGGTGAGATCGATTGGGGCGAGCTCATCCGACAGGTAGTCGAATCCGTGGTGAAGGAGGGCCCAGGCGGTCGTGGACTTGCCAACGCCCGATTCGGCGACAAGCAGGCACGCGCCGCCCTGCCACTCGAGCGCGGCCGCATGGACGAACAGCAGGTCCGGCCGCCGTTTTTGAAGCTCGACCGTCAAATCCTGCTCGAGCATCGAAAGGAATGCCGCGCCACCGGTGCCCTGAAGCACGGTCCCGCCGTCACGGGACAGCGCGAACGATGGCGGGTTGCCGTTGACGCTTACCGTGTAGCGCAGTGCCGGATCCTGGCCTTCCATGTCGTCGGCACATGGCAGGCCCGGGCTCTCCGCCACGATGAGCGCAGACAGTGCCGCGTCCCGGCACTCGAACGCGAGACGCTGGTCGAGGACAGAAAAAACCAGGAACGCCGCGTCGTTTGCGGCGCGGCCCAGCGTACCCATCGCACGCGCCGGCGCGTGCTGCGCCCAGTGCGGGCTCAACCGCCGTTGGGCTTTTTGGGCTTCTTGGGATCCTTGGTGTCCAACTTGTCCGAGCCGGACTTGGCGTACGCAGGCGCAGCCGCCAGAGTGAGGATTGCCGGCGCCATATAGACAGCCCGCTTCACGAATTTACGACGCGCATCAGACGACTTCATGATCATGATCCCCGCCGGACAGGCGGCCCGCTGTCCAGCCTTACGACTCCACGACGAGGTTGAGCGATCGAAACGTTTCCAGCGTGCTGATGACGTCGCTCAAGGCCTGCTCCTCATCGACATCGTAGTCCCGCGCGAGTTCTGCCGCAATGGAGTCGGGTCGAGTACTGTCGCAAAGCCGCCAGATCTGGCTCGCCGTCCGATTGAGCTGGTGAATGCGGTTGGATGCGGTGTCCAGCAGGAGCAGATCGTCATCGACCTCACGAACCGCCAGCGCATCGAGGCGCCTGCGAAGTGCGCGACCAGTTGAAGAGCCATGGTCCATTGTCAGATCCAGCTGCGTCATCCAGCATCACGCACGATCAAGAACGTGCAACCACCTGCAACGACGCCGAAAAAATATATCGTTGGATATATGGATTCTGCTGAATTCTTTCTCGCCTCGCAATCAGCAGGATGCCCGCCCGCGAGCAACGGGGCACTCGAACATGCCGATAAGTGATTTCCTTGTGGGGCAGCTCCTCGGACACGCCGCGGCGCCGGCCGACATCGATCCACAATCTCGCTGGCGGCTGCACGGAATCCACGATCGGCAATTCCAATGGCTGATGGCTGCGGGTCTGGGTCCGCTGCTGTACCGCGCGACGCGGGCTCGGATGGACGAGGTGCCCCACGGATGGCGCAATCTGCTGCTCGGCGCCGACCTGACCGCCCAGGTGCGCCATGGGAGCCTGGCCGACACGACATGCGATGTCATCACGCGGTGCGCGCGTGCCGGAATCGACGTCGTCCTGCTGAAGGGCATTTCGACCAGCGAGGAGTTCTACCCGGCACCGCATCTGCGGCCGATGGCCGATATCGATCTCCTCGTCCCTGTCGCACGCTGCCATGCGGTGCAGGCGTCACTGCTCGACGCCGGGTACGTGAAACATGCCGACTATCCCGAAACCAGCGAGCAGCACCACGGCGCACCGCTCCACGAGCCCCGACGCGACGTATGGGTGGAGATCCACCGCCGCCTTTACCCTGAGGGTGACGAGTTCGCCCCCGGCAATCTGTTCGGTGCGCCAAGCGTCATGGCGAACGCGGTAGCGTCGACTTTTCGCGGCTTACCCGTTCTTCGGCTATGCCCCGAGTTGCAGCTCGCCTACATCGCGTCGTCCTGGATGCGCGATATCACGCACTCGAAGTTTCAGGCGAGCTTCCTGCCGTCCATGTTCGACGCCGTTTACCTGCTAAGGGAGAAAAGCCAGTCTTTCGACTGGCCGAAATTGGAGCGCTGGACAGGCGACGACCTGCCGACCGCGTCGCTCTACGTGCTCCTCACCTATCTCGCTTCGCGCCGGCTGTCGTCACCGCCTTCTCCCGTTACGCAGAGCCTCGCGACGCGTCAGACGCTCGTCGGGCCATTGCAGTTGCGGATCATTCACGCGATGATCGATCGTCATCTCGTGGGCGGTACGCCCTGGAGCAACGTGTTGCCGCCTCCCGTGGCGGGCCGCTACAGTCTTCGCAGGCAATGGGCCAAGCGAGTCGTTCATCGCTCGCGCACAGGAGGCCGCTGATCTTGGCAGTGCTGGCCGCGGGCGGATGGATGTTCCGGTCGAAGCCGCCGTCGGCCTGGGTGAGCGTGGAGGCAGACGGCGAAACGTTTGCCGGACGACCCATCCGCCGCCATCGTCGTCGCTTGCTGACGATCTCTGGGTGCACTGGAACGTGCATGACCCGTTGCTCACCGACGAATTCCCCCAATCACCCTCGCGTCTCGCGCAATGGCTCGGCGCGCTCGTCTGGCTCGCCGCCGCGGCACTATGCGTACGTGGGACCGCGACCGGATCGGTGTACGCCGAGCGCACGCGATCGCGCCACGATCCCGTCGGACCCGCATGAATCACCGCGTAGACGTATCCCAGCCGCTCGTCGGATGGCACGCCATCCTTGGACACATCCGCATCTGCCGGACGACGCCCGCGCATCCTGGTTCTCTGCGCCATAGCGTGCGTCGCAGCGGCGTCCCGGGAACTGGCGTCCGCCGATGTCCGCGTCAGCGAGACCGCGCGCTGGCTTGCCGCGCGCACGCACCTCTATCACGAGCGCGAGACAGTACAGATCGTCGCAACCGTAGCGGTGCTCGGTGGCGCGTCGTGGCTGGCGTTACGAATCGTGGAGCGCGCACGCGCGCCTCGCGGGATCCGCTGGATGCTGCTCGGATTAGCGGTGTTTTCCGGCATCAGCGCAGTCGCTGCGATCTCGCATCATGCGATCGATCGCATTGCCTACGCGGTGTGGTGGGGTGTTCCCGCGATGCAATGGATGAAAATCGCGAGCGGCGGGTTCGCGCTGGCCGGAGCCG